>Ga0075301_1000010_pt1 | contig 89478 bp, 94 predicted proteins | sample Browns_TuleA_D1_FD_120053 | JGI IMG/M metagenome (GOLD analysis project Ga0075301, IMG submission 120053) | Natural and restored wetland microbial communities from the San Francisco Bay, California, USA, that impact long-term carbon... | ecosystem: Environmental > Terrestrial > Soil > Wetlands ... | reverse complement strand
TGAAGTCGTATTCGACATAGTGTTTGAAGAAGCTGGTGAGGAATGCGGTGACGATGCGGCCCTTATCTTCCGGAATGAAACGCCCGCGATCCATGCGCACATAAGCGCGGTCGCGCAACGTGGAAAGAATGCTGGCATAGGTTGAGGGCCGGCCGATGCCGAGCTCTTCCAATTTCTTCACCAGGCTCGCTTCGGAATAGCGCGGCGGCGGTTCGGTGAAATGCTGTTCGGGGCGCACGGCAGAGAGCGACAACTTCTCGTCCTTAGACAATTGCGGCAGCCGGCCGTCGTCGCCGTTGGCCTCTTCGTCATGGCCTTCCTGATAAAGCGTGAGGAAGCCGTCGAACAGCGTCACTGTGCCGGTGGCGCGCAACTGCGCCCTGCCGTCGCCGGAGACGACGTCGACGGTCGTGCGTTCCTGCTCGGCGCTTTCCATCTGGCTGGCGAGCGCGCGCTTCCAGATCAACTCGTAGAGCTTGGCCTGTTCGGCTTCGAGATAGCGCCGCACGGAATCGGGCGTGCGTGCGAAACTCGTGGGACGGATGGCTTCGTGCGCTTCCTGCGCGTTCTTGGCGCGGCTGGTGTATGCGCGCGGCACATTCGGCACATAGCGCTGGCCGTAATTCTCGCCGATCACGCGGCGCGACTCGGCAAGGGCTTCGCCCGCCATCTGCACGCCATCGGTACGCATATAGGTGATGAGGCCGACCGTATCGCCGCCAATGTCGACGCCTTCATAGAGCTGTTGCGCGATGCGCATGGTCTGCTTGGCCGGCAGGCCAAGCTTGCGCGCGGCCTCCTGTTGCAGCGTGGAGGTGATGAATGGCGGGGCAGGGTGGCGCTTGACCGGCTTCTTTTCGATCTCTCCGACACGAAATTGGCCTGCTTTGATCGCGACGACTGCGCGGCTCGCCTCCGCTTCGTTTGGAATTGAGAGTTTGTCTAATTTATTTCCATCAAAATATGTGAGCTTGGCGGTGAAATTGCCCGCCTGGCCGGCGAAATCGGCATCGACCGTCCAATATTCCTGCGGATGGAAAGCTTCGATCTCCATCTCGCGCTCACAGACGAGGCGTAGCGCCACCGACTGCACGCGCCCCGCCGAGCGCGAGCCCGGCAGTTTTCGCCACAGCACCGGCGACAGCGTGAAGCCCACCAAGTAATCCAGCGCGCGGCGCGCGAGATACGCATCGACCAGCTCGCCATCGATGGCGCGCGGATGCTCCATCGCCTTCAGCACTTCAGTCTTGGTGATGGCGTTGAAGACGACGCGCTCGACCTTGGTCTTGCCCAGCGCCTTTCTCTGCTTGAGCACTTCCAGCACGTGCCAGGAGATGGCCTCGCCTTCGCGGTCGGGGTCGGTGGCCAGGATCAGCCGGTCGGCCCCTTTAACAGCATCGGCGATGTCCTTCAGCCGCATAGCGGCCTTGGGATCCACGTCCCAGATCATGGCGAAGTCTTGGTCCGGCTTTACCGAGCCGTCCTTGGGGGGTAGGTCGCGGATATGGCCGTAGCTCGCCAGAACTTTGTAGCCGGACCCCAGGTACTTATTGATGGTCTTGGCTTTGGCGGGGGACTCAACAACAACAACGTTCATCTCGTGCCTGGCGGGCTCGGGGCTACTGGATGGGGGTTTTCCGCGCGTTCCAGCGAAGCGCGGAGCGGCGGAAAGTGGTGATTTGACCCCTCTCTGTCAACCATAAGACAACCTCAGATTGCATTCTGCGCGACTTGCACATTTTGATTGTATTTTTAGGCTAGACCGATATCCTTAACGGCGATTGAATTCACGAGTTCGTGATGACCGGTGCGTCGCTCAAGAAAACCGGCGGAATTCGAGCCGCCAGCCCCGAACAGACTGCAGTCTACATCCACGACATGCTGGTTTCGCTGCAGCGCTTGGCTGAGGCCGGCAAGCATTCGCGGCTGGCCCTGCTGATTCAGCAGGCGGCAGGCGAGGCCGAGGTCCTCTCGAAAAAATAATCAGCGCCATGCGACGCGATTGCCCGGCTGGCGCTCGATCCGCCCAGCCAATTCAAGCTCCAGGAGCACGGTCAGCACGGCTGCCGGCGGCGCGCCAAGCTGGCGCACGAGTTCGTCCACTTCCACCGGTGCTGCACCCAGTTTCTCTTCGACACTGGCACGGATGCGATCAGCTTCCGCCTCGACCACCGCAGCTTCTGTCGGTGCCGTACTGATGTGAGATGGCTCCTGGAAGGCGTGGCCGATGATCGGCCGTAGCACATGCAAGACATCCTCAGCAGATTCGGTAAGTGTCGCGCCGTCGCGGATAAGACGGTTGGCCCCGCGTGCGCGTGGATCAAGAGGCGAACCCGGCACCGCGAACACTTCGCGCCCCTGTTCGAGCGCGTAACCCGCCGTAATCAGCGAGCCGGACTTCTCCGCGGCCTCGATCACCACGACGCCACGCGAGAGCCCGGAGATCAAACGATTGCGCCGTGGAAAGTGCCGCGCCTGCGGTGCCATGCCTAGCGGCATTTCCGAAATGATCGCGCCCTGTTTGGCGATGGAATCGTAGAGTGCCTGGTTCTCGGGCGGATAGACGACATCCAGGCCGCCGGCGAGAACAGCGATCGTGCCCGTTGCCAGCGCGCCTTCATGCGCGGCCGAGTCGATGCCGCGCGCGAGGCCGGAGGCGATGGCCAATCCGGCCGCGCCGAGGTCGGTGGCCAAGCGCTTGGCGAGCTTCAATCCGAGCGCGGAGGCATTGCGTGCGCCGACAATGGCCACGCCATCGCGCTGAAGCAACGCAACATGCCCAATGGCGAAAATGATGGGAGGCGGCGGGTCGAGGGCTGCCAGCCCGCGCGGGAATTCCGCATCGCGGCAGGTGAGCATGCGCGCGCCAAATTTAGTGAGCGCTTCCAGCTCGCGTGCGGCATCGCCCGCGTCGAACAGTTGCAGCGCTTTACCGCCTCGGCTTGCAAGGCGTGGAACTGCCTCGAGCGCAGCCCGCACATCGCCATAGCGCGCAAGCAGATTGGCGAACGTCGTCGGACCGATGTTTTCGGTGCGCGCGAGCCGTAGCCAGGCGAGGCGTTCGTCGTTGCTGCTGGCGCGCCGCTGCGATTTCACGCAGCACCCACTTTGGCGCCGATCTTGGGCTCGGTCCCCTTGAGTAGACGGCGGATGTTTTCCTGATGCGTGCCGAAGATCATCAGCGCGAGAAATGCTGCGAGACCCGCGAAATAATACTGATGCCAGAAGGCGAGATAGACCGGCGCCGCCGCCACCGCGATGAGCGCGGCCAGCGATGAAATGCGCCACAGCACAGCCGCGCCGAGCCAGGTTGCGCAGGTCATGAGCCCGACCGGCCACGACAGCGCGACCATGATGCCGAGGAAAGTGGCGACGCCCTTACCGCCTTTGAAATCGAGCCACACCGGAAAGAGATGACCGACGAAAGCGGAGAACGCGCCCCACATGGCGGCGAGATCGCCTCCCAGCTCGCGCGCGATAAGCACGGCGGCGGCGCCCTTGGCGGCATCCAGGATCAGCGTCAGCGCTGCCGCCCAGCGATTGCCTGTGCGCAGCACGTTGGTCGCGCCGATATTGCCCGAGCCGGTCTTGCGGATGTCGCCAAGCCCGAACGCGCGCGTGACCAGAAGGCCAGAGGGGATCGAACCGAGCAAATAGCCGAGCACGAGGCCGGCCTCGCAGGCGAGCGCGAGCATCTGCCAATTGGTGGCGCCAAATTCCAACCTGCAAGCCTCCGCCTAAATGAAAGAACTAGTCGAAATCCGTTTCACAATAGACGCAGCGTAGCCGCGTGCCTGCGGCTTTCAAGACATAGAATTTGTTGGTGGCGAAACGGCGCTCGGCCGCATCGTGGGTGATGCAATTGCTATTTGGACAATACCTATCGTGAGAATCCTTGACCTCGCTTCTCTTGCGGCCGGATTTTTCGAGCGTGGGTGTCTTGCCTAGTCCGAGTAACAGCGTGAGCAGCGCCATGCGCACCGGCACGCCGTACGCGGCCTGGCGGAAATATACGGCACGCGGGTCAGAATCGAGGACGGGATCAAGCTCGTCGACGCGAGGCAGGGGATGAAGAATGCGCGCCTTGCTGAAACGCGGATCGTTCAAGAATTGCGCATCCACTTTCGCATAGCCTTCAACCTTGCCGGTCCAACGCTCCTTTTGGAAACGTGTCATGTAAAGAGCATCGATTGCGTGGACGTCTTTCGACTGCCAGCCAAATTCGTCGCGCAGCCGCTTTTCCACGTGACCGGGCAGCTCCATCCCTTTGGCCGGCATCAGCATGATGTTCGCGCCGAAGCGTACCAGCGCGTAGACGAGCGAATGCACCGTCCGCCCACCCTTGAGATCGCCCATGATGGCGACGTTCATGCCTTTCAACGTTCCCACCTCGCGCCGCAACGTGAATAGATCGGTCAGCGCCTGCGTCGGATGTTCATGGGCGCCGTCGCCGCCATTGATCACCGGCACGTCGGCAAATTCGGCGGCGAGTTTGGCCGCACCATCGCGCGGATGGCGGATGACGATGGCATCGGCATAGCTGCTGATCATGCGGATGGAGTCGGCAAGGTTTTCGCCCTTGGCAACGGAACTGGCGGATGGATCGGCGCTACTGATCATGCTGCCGCCCAAGCGCTGCATCGCGGATTCGAACGACAACCGCGTACGCGTGCTGGGCTCATAGAAGAGACAGGCGAGGATTTTTCCGTTGGCCGCGCTGGTGCCTTTGGCAACGCGATAGGTGCGCGCCTTATCGCTCAGGCTGCCCAGATATTTTATCGCGAGAGAAAAAACGGCCTCGATCTCGCCGTTACTGAGATCGTTGATCGAAGTCATGTGGCGGAGTAACCGCCCAGCTTTGCCGGCTGCCATCAAAGATCGCGTTATAAGTGCGGGCCCCGCGCGCGGCAAGCGGCGTTTATTTGGCATTGTGCTTAAGCCAGTCGAGCGCGCCCTGCAGGATGTAGGAGGCGGCCATCTTGTCCACCACTTCGGCGCGCCGTTTGCGCGAGGCGTCGGCGTCGAGCAGTGTGCGCGTCACCGCCATGGTCGACATGCGTTCGTCCCACAGCGCGATTGGGCAATTGGCGGCTGCTGCCAGATTGCGTGCGAAGGCGCGGGCGGACTGCGCCGCCGGCCCTTCGCTCCCGTCCATGTTGCGCGGGAAGCCGACCACCACGCCGCCGATATTGTGCTGGACGAGAAGCTCCTTGATGCGCGCGGCCTCGACGGTAAACTTGGTCCGTTTCAATGTTTCGAGCGGCGTCGCCACGGTTAAGTGTGTGTCGGACAGCGCCAGGCCGATGTTCTTTTCTCCCAAATCCACGCCAAGCAGTCGCTGGCCATTGCCAAGCGCAGCCTTGAGGGCGGGTAGGGCGACAATCGTCATGTCGGGCTGCTTGCCAGTGAATAGGCTGGTTGCTAGCAAGCTGTAGCAGAAAGCTGGCATTCAGAGCATCTCATGGCCGTGGATAAGGACACCGTCCGGCGTATCGCCAAACTCGCGCACATCGCGCTCGAGGAAGCCCGCGTCGAGCCCATGATGGCCGAGCTCAACGGCATCCTCGCCTGGGTGGCGCAGCTCGAAGAGGTGAAGGTCGAGGGCGTTCCGCCCATGACCAGCGTGGTCGAGCAGAAGCTCAAGATGCGCGATGATAAGGTGACGGACGGCGGCTACGCCGACGCGCTGATGAAGAATGCGCCACAGGTGGAAGACCGTTACTTCGTCGTGCCGAAAGTGGTCGAGTGATGGCGCGCGTGAACGACCCTACCCGGTTCACGTTGAAGGAAGCGCTGGAGGCGCTGAAGGCAAAGCAGCTTTCGGCGAAGGAGCTGGCGCAGGCGCACATTAGCGCAGTCGAGAAGTCGAAACCGCTCAATATTTTTCTCACGCCGACGCCCGAGCGCGCGCTGGAACAGGCGGCTGCTTCGGACGCGCGAATTGCCAAAGGCGAAGCGCGCCTGCTGGAAGGTGTGCCGCTCGCCATCAAGGATCTTTTCTGCACCAAGGACGTGCGCACGACCGCAGGCAGCAACATCCTCAACAATTACGTGCCGCCGTATGAATCCACGGTGACGCAGAACTTGTGGAACGCGGGCGCGGTTCTGCTTGGCAAGACCAACATGGACGAGTTCGCCATGGGCTCGTCGAACGAGACCAGCCATTTCGGCCCCGTGGTCAGTCCATGGCGCGCGCGTGGAAGCAATCAGGATCTGGTTCCCGGCGGATCGTCCGGTGGCTCGGCTGCGGCGGTGGCCGCGCATATGGCGTTGGGCGCCACAGGCACCGACACCGGCGGTTCCATCCGGCAGCCTGCGGCCGTGACCGGCATTGTCGGCATGAAGCCCACCTACGGCCGCTGTTCGCGCTGGGGGATTGTCGCGTTTGCCTCGTCTCTCGATCAGGCTGGGCCGATGGCGCGCACCGTGCGCGATGCGGCGATCATGCTGCGTGCGATGGCGGGCCATGATCCGAAGGACTCGACCAGCGTGGACACGCCGGTGCCCGACTACGAAAAGGATCTGACGGCCGGCGTGAAGGGCCTGCGCGTCGGTATCCCGAAGGAGTATCGCATCGACGGCGCGCCGCCCGAGATCGATGCGCTGTGGGCCAAGGGCGCGGAGTGGCTGAAGGCCCAAGGCGCGACCATCGTCGACGTAAGCCTGCCGCATACGAAATATGCGTTGCCTGCCTATTATATTGTGGCGCCGGCGGAAGCCTCGTCGAATCTCGCGCGCTACGACGGCGTGCGTTATGGCTACCGCGCGGCCGGCCCGAAGAACATCACCGACCTCTACGACCGCACGCGCGCCGAAGGCTTTGGCCGCGAGGTGCGCCGCCGCATCATGATCGGCACCTATGTGCTGTCAGCGGGCTATTATGACGCCTATTATTTGCGTGCGCAGAAAGTGCGCAGCCTGATAGCGCGCGACTTCACCGAGGCCTACAGGAAATGCGACGTGCTGCTGACACCGGCGACGCCCGGTCCCGCTTTCGCCATCGGCGCCAAGACCGCCGATCCCGTGTCAATGTATCTGAATGACGTTTTCACCGTGACAGTGAACCTTGCAGGGCTGCCCGGCATTTCCGTACCTGCGGGATTGACCGCCGACGGATTGCCGCTGGGGCTGCAAATTGTCGGCAAAGCCTTCGATGAAGCGACCGTGCTGCGCGTGGGCCAGGCAATCGAAACCGCCGCTGCATTCAACGCCGAACCGCGAGAATGGTGGAAAGCGGCATGAGGGACTCGCGCACCGTCAAACTCGTAGAAGGCTCCACCGGCAAGTGGGAAGTCGTCATTGGCCTGGAAGTCCATGCTCATGTAACGAGTAAAGCCAAGCTTTTCTCTGGTGCATCGACCGAATTCGGCGCCGAGCCCAACGCGCAGGTGAGTTTCATCGATGCGGCCATGCCTGGCATGTTGCCGGTGATCAACCGCTTCTGTGTCGAGCAGGCCATTCGCACCGGCCTCGGACTGAAGGCCAAGATCAATCTGACCAGCGTCTTCGACCGGAAGAACTACTTTTATCCCGATCTGCCGGCCGGTTATCAGATTTCGCAGTACAAGAATCCGATTGTGGGTGAGGGCGAGGTGCTCCTCGACCTGCCATCCGGCGAAACCATTCCAGTCGGCATCGAGCGCCTGCATCTCGAACAGGACGCAGGCAAAAGCTTGCACGACCAGCATCCCGATTATTCCTATGTCGATCTCAACCGCTCAGGGATAGCCCTGATGGAGATCGTTTCGCGCCCCGACATGCGCTCGGCGGAGGAGGCGGCCGCTTTCATCCGCAAGTTGCGCGCTATCCTGCGCTATCTCGGCACCTGCGATGGCAATATGGAGCAGGGTTCCATGCGCGCGGACGTGAACGTGTCGGTGAGGAAACCCGGCACGGCCTTGGGCACGCGTGCCGAGATCAAGAACGTCAATTCCATGCGCTTTATCATGCAGGCAATCGAGTTCGAGGCGCGCCGTCAGGTCGATATCCTCGAAGCGGGCGGCAAGATCGATCAGGAGACGCGGCTGTTCGACTCGCGTCTTGGCGAGACGCGCCCCATGCGCTCGAAGGAAGAGGCGCATGACTATCGCTATTTCCCCGATCCCGACCTGCTGCCGCTCACCTTCGAGCAAGCCTGGGTGGACGAAATCGCGCGCTCGCTGCCCGAACTGCCGGATGAAAAAAGGGCCCGCTTCATCAAGGCGGGATTGTCGCCTTACGACGCTTCGGTGTTGGTCGCCGAGCGCGAAACCGCCGACTATTACGAAGCCATGGTGAAGGCCGGCGCTGACGCTAAGGCTGCCGCCAACTGGCTCAACAACGAATATTTCGGCCGGCTGAACAAGGAAAACATCGCCATTGCCGACGGGCCCGTCAGCGCCGAGGCCAACAGCACCATCGTGCAGATGGTGGCGGCCAGCACGATCTCGGGAAAAATCGCCAAGGACCTGCTCGACATCGTGTGGAAAGAAGGCGGCGACCCGCGCGCCATCGTCGAGAAGCGTGGGCTGAAACAGGTCACCGACACGGGCGCCATTGAAGCGGCGGTGGACGCGGTGATCGCCGCCAACCCGGACAAAGTGGAAGAAGTTAAGGCGAAACCGAAACTCGCGGCGTGGTTCGTCGGTCAGGTGATGAAGGCGACCGGCGGCAAAGCAAATCCGCAAACCGTGAACGCGATCCTGGAACGCAAGCTGGGAATCACAAACGGCTGATTCGCCGCAAAATGTACAAATCGTAAGATCGCGCAAGTCCCATGCGGTTTCAGCACAAATCAAATCCGTATACAGAGTGATATTACGGAATCCTTCAAAACATTGCGCTTGAACGCGAATCGTTTTCGCGCGCGTGTTTTGCAACGGTTGCTACAGTTGCTATGCGACGAAAAGCTACTCCATAAATCACTTGCGTTTTGGAATGCACAATTCGTGCAAACCAAACCAATAGGGAGTCGTTCAAATGGCAAAGAGACGTAAACGCAAAGCGAAAAAGGTGAAAAAGGCTGCCACGAAGACGATGCGGAAGACACGCCGCCGTCGTCGCCGGAAGACGAAGAAATAGTCTGACGGTTCTGCATACCATGGCAGCGCCGCAGTTGCGGCGCTTCCATTGGCGAAGGCAAAGGCCGCGGCAGTTCCAGTTGGTGTGAACGGCACGCGGGATCGCCGCGGCCGCGCCACCTGAAGTTCTCTCCTGCATCCCGCGATCTCAGCAGCGCAAATGGTTTCCGCTTCTTAACGAAAGCTGAAGATCAGCGTTAACTCGCCTTTAGCATGACCGACCCAAGATCGCGCCCATGTGGGAGCGGGATTTTCTCGCGTGTGTCTTTGGGGGACGGCATGGCTTGCATCGATATCGATACGTTGACCGAGTTCGAGACGGCGGCGCGCAAGGGCAGAGCGGATGCGCTCTACAATCTTGGTCTAGCCTATTCGACGGGGCAGGGTGTGCGTGTCGACCTGATCGCCGCACACAAATGGTTCAATCTGGCGGCAACGCGCGGCTTCGAGGCAGCGAAATCCTGGCGGGCGCAACTGGCAAGCGAAATGAGCGCATCCCAGATCGCCGAGGCCCAGCGCCAGGCACGCGAGTGGCTTTCGCGCTAATTCCGGAATTCTTTTGACCTAAACCTTCCCCTTTATGGGGGTCACATCTCAGCGTGACTTACTCTTTTTCTTGGATGATTTTTTGGTGGCCGGCTTCTTCTCCGGCTCATGTGCCTTGGACGAATGGCCCTTATGTTTGGGCTTCGCCTTCGGCTCGTGATGCTTCTTCGAAGGCTTTTCGGCCTTCGGCGGCGGCGGCACGTAATGGATGATGGTCAGGCTTGGCTCACGCGGCCGGTAGAGGTCCGTCATGATCCCAAGCTTCTGATCGCTTCCCACAAGCCGGTTGCGATAGACGCCGGTGTTCTCCAGCACGCGCTGTACATAATTTCGCGTTTCGCCGAACGGGATCAGCTCGATCCAGTCGATCGGATCCACGCTGGGGCTGCGCGGATCGCCGTAAGCATCGATCCAGCGCCGCACATTGCCGTCTCCCGCGTTGTATGAGGCGATGGCGAGAACATACGAACCTCCCCATTCGGCGATGAAGTCGGCAAGATGCGCTTGCCCGAGCTGCAGATTGTATTTCGGATCGGTCGTGACATCGGCTGGGCTGTAACGCATCCCGTGCGCGTTGGCCACGGCGCGCGCACTTCCCGGCATCATCTGCATAAGGCCAAGCGCGCCCGCGCTGCTCACGGCCTGCGGATCGAATTCGCTTTCCTGGCGGGCGACCGCAAGCACCAACGCAGGCTCTGGCGGCGACGACAAGCCATCGACCTTCGGTACTTCCATCACCGGATAAAGATGCACGATGAGATAGGCGTCGTTGTAGCTCGCCTGCTTGGCCGCACGCACGGCCAGCGCGCGGTTGTTAAGCTCCAGCATCAGATCGGCCAACAGCCGCATATGCGGACCATCCGGCGCCTCGAGCATAAGCCGCGCCACGAACAGGCGCACCAGATCGTCTTCACCGAACTCGGCCAGCACACGCATGGCCTGCGTGCGATCGTCGGCGTCGAAGCTGGCGCGGAGCGCAGCAGAGTCGGACGCAGACTCCTTCACATGCAGTAATGGTTGCTCTTCGATGCGTGCCAGCGCCAGCTGCCCATAGAACGTCGTGCCGTATTCCGCCGCACGCTTATACTGCGCGGCCGCTTCTTCCTTATTACCGATCGCTTCTTCGGCGCGCCCCAACCAATAGCGCGCGCGCGCCTTGCTGATCGGTGTGGCGACGCCCGCCAACAATTTCTCGAAATGCTCACGCGCACGTTTTTCGTTCTTCATGAAGCGAAGCGCGATCCAGCCGGAAAGGAATTCCGCGTCGGCGAATTCGCTGCCGCTGACAAGCTTTGAATTCGACACCAGGTTGTAGGCGAGCGTGTAGCGCCCATCGCGCAACGCGTCGCGCGCGTCGATGTGGCGTTCGGGCCAGAAGGCGAGGGCGTAGGCGCGCGCGTCTTCGCCGTAGGAAGCGCGCAGCAACGTCTCTCCGGCCTTCTGGTCTTCACCCTGACGGCGGAAGGCGCGCGCTTCGTCGAACAGAATGCCGGGATCGTCGCGCTCGCTTTCCGGGATTTTCGCCACGACCGCATGGGGTGAGCCCAACCCGCGCGCAAGCTTCAGCCGTGTCTCGGCAATGCGCTGGCTGCGTGCGTCCACGCGCGCCATTTGCCGCTCGGCGCCGCCGCGATCGTCCGTCCACAAAAGCCTTTGCAGCCGCTCCTTGTGCGCTTCGGAGCTCAGATGTTCGCCATATCTGGAGAGCACTGCGATTTCATCCTCCGGCTTGAAACCATTCTCGACCCAGCCTTTGCGGATGCGGTCGATGCCCTCTTTACGTTTGCCGCTCTTGATCAGCGCCGCGCCAAGCCGGACATCACCCCAACCCGACGACGGCTCGCGGCTGCCGAACCAGGTGATGACGGAGCCTGCATCCATATCGCCGGGCATGGCCTTCTCTGCGCGCGCGAACAGCACTTCGCGCCGCGGCCAGGCGGGATGTGCGCGCAGGAACGCATCTATCTCGCTGAACGAGGCGCCGCTGGTATCATCGAGCAGGTATTGCCAGGTGATAAGGTCGCGCGCGATCTTGTCTTTGCCCTGAGCCGCAAGAGCGCGAGCATTGCCCCAATCGCCGCGGTCCGCCACGGCAAATGCCTGGGCGAAGACTGCGTGATCCGCCTCGCTCAGCACATGCGGCCCGTAGTGATGACCGCCGGAAGAAGTCGATGTGTAGTCGGGTATGGGCGCCATCATGCGCACGCCGGGGCCTGGCGATATCGTGTTCTGTGCCTGGCCGAAGGCGAGCATCGGCAGGGCCACGACAAATGTCGCCACCGCCGCACACGTCGAGCTGTGCCGCACCTTCATGCCAAACCTATCTGTCCCGCCGCCCTGACACGCCGAACATAACGGCGCGGGCCGAGCCTCGCCACAATTTCCGCACCGCTGGCGATTAACCTCTATTCGTCGTAAAGCACGGGCGAGGGTATTCGCATGGCTTCACTGGATCGCATCAAGGGCTCGATCACTGCGCTGGTTTCGCCGTTCAAGAACGGGGGGCTCGACGAAGGTGCATACCGTCGCTTTATCGACTGGCAGATTTCCGAAGGCACGCATGGCCTCGTGCCCTGTGGCACCACGGGCGAGAATCCCACCCTCACCAACGAAGAGCACATGCGGCTGATCGAGCTTTGCGTCGAAACCGCGCGGGGCCGTGTGCCGGTGATCGCGGGCGCAGGCTCGAACTACACTGAGCAAGCCATCCTGCTCACACGCCATTCCAAGAAAGTTGGCGCAGATGCAGTGCTGTCGGTCGTGCCGTATTACAACAAGCCGACGCAGGAAGGCCTCTACCGCCACTTCGCCAAGATTGCGGAGTCGGTCGAGATCCCCATCGTCATCTATAACGTGCCATCGCGTACGGTGGCCGATATTTCGGTGGAGACGTTGGCACGATTGTCCAAGATTGCCAACATTGTCAGCATCAAGGACGCGACGGGCAACATGGCGCGCGCGAGCCGGGAGCGCGGCGCGCTGCCGGCGAAATTTATCAGGCTCTCGGGTGAAGACGCCACCACGCTCGGTTTCATGGCCCATGGCGGCCATGGCTGTATTTCGGTGACCTCGAACGTGGCGCCGCGCCTGTGTGCCGAATTCCAGAAGGCCTGCATGGCGGGAAACTTTGCCGAAGCCCTGAAATTGCAGGACCGGTTGATGCCTCTGCACGATGCCATGTTCGTCGAGACAAGCCCCGCGCCGGTGAAATTCGGCGTGTCGCTGCTCGGCCATTGCTCCGAAGAGGTGCGCCTGCCGCTGGCCCCCGCGAGCGAGATGGCGCGCAAAGCCGTGCGAGAAGCACTGCATCACGCCGGCATCTACAACGGCTGATGGCTAAGAAGGAAACGAACCTCCGCGTTGTCGCTGACAACCGGAAGGCGCGCCACCTCTACTTCATCGAGAACTCGCTGGAGACGGGCATAGCGCTTACCGGCAGCGAAGTGAAATCCCTGCGCACCGGCAAGGCGGCCATCGCGGAGTCCTACGCGCACGCCAAGGACGGCGAGCTTTTTCTCGTCAACGCCCACATTCCCGAATACGCGCAAGCCAACCGCGCCAATCACGAGCCGCGGCGCGCGCGCAAATTGCTCGTGCACAAGAGCGAAGCCAAGAAACTCGTGGCCGCCGCGCAGCGCGAAGGCATGACGCTTATCCCGCTGCGGCTTTATTTCAATGCCAAGGGCATCGCCAAGCTGGAGCTCGGCATCGCGCGCGGCAAAAAGATGCATGACAAGCGCCAGACGGAAAAGAAGCGTGACTGGCAGCGCGAGCAGGCGCGGCTGCTGCGACGAAAAGGCTGACGCGGAAAGCCTGCGGTGCTCCGCATCCTCCCTCAGAGGAGGGAGCTTGACTAAAACCCTGCCGCCTTTTTCGCCGCGGCGATAACCTGGTCGAACATCTTTTCCGTCAGAACGCCCGTGTTCGTGTTGTAACGCGAACAGTGGTAGCTCGCGAGCAAAGTGAGTTTCCCGTGTGCATACCGCGCGCCATGGGCGAAGGCGTGATCCTTCTTCTTGATGTCAAGCGCAGCCAGCACGGTTGCGTGCGACACGGCGCCCAGCGCGAGAACGGTTTTCAGGTTCGGCATCGCCTCGATCTCGGCGATGAGAAATTTCCGGCAAGTGTTGACCTCGACCGGTAGCGGCTTGTTCTCGGGCGGCACGCAGCGCACAGCATTGGTGATGCGGCAGCCGATCAATTCAAAGCCGTCGTCCGCGTGCTGTTGGTATTCGCCCCGCGCGAGATCGTGCTTTTTCAGCGAGCCGAAGAGCAACGCGCCGGCGTAATCGCCGGTGAAGGGACGCCCCGTGCGATTGGCGCCCTTCAATCCTGGTGCCAACCCCACAATCAGCAACCGTGCATCCAGCCCGCCGAAGCTCAGCACGGAAGCGTTGAAGAAATCGGGATAGGCCCGCCGGTTCGCACGGCGAAACTCCGCCAGCCGCGGACACAGCGGACAATCGGACGGCGGTTCGACACTTGTTGCCATTTTAAGAGACTAGCGCGAGCACTCATCCCCCCCCATTTGGGGAGGTATCACCTGTAGGGCGATAGAGGGGGCACAGGGTGGCGCCCCCTCAGTCCGCTGCGCGAACATCCCCCCAGAAGGGAGCATGAGATCTTCAAGCGCTCTCGGCGAGAGGCGGAGCCACCTGTGGCTGGCTGTAACTCTGCCGCGGTCCGCCTTCGCGCATGATGAGCGGCTTCAACTCGTCAAGCTCAATGAAATTGTCCGCTTGACGGCGCAACTCATCCGACACCATCGGCGGCTGCGAGCGGATCGTTGAGGCTACGCTTACGCGCTTGCCTTTCCGCTGCACAGCCTCGACCAGTTTGCGAAAATCGCCATCGCCGGAAAAGATCACGATGTGATCGACCTGCTCGGCCATCTCCATCACATCGATGGCCAACTCGATATCCATGTTGCCTTTCACACGCCGGCGTCCCTGCGAGTCGGTGTATTCCTTGAGCGGCTTGGTAACGACCGTGAAGCCGTTGTAATCCAGCCAGTCGATCAGTGGCCGCAGCGGCGAGAACTCCTGCTCATCCGCCAGTGCCGTGTAGTAGAACGCGCGTACCAACACGCCCTTGCGCGCGAACAATTCCAGCAGACGCTTGTAGTCGATATCGAATTGCAGGCCTTTGGCCGCCCCGTAGAGATTGGCGCCATCGACGAAGAGGGCAATTTTTTCCTGGGGGTAAAACAGCATGATTGTCTCCGTGAAAATCCGTGCGAGCCCAGGTTTTTCATATCGAAAAGTGGGCCCATTAGCCTCGGTGTCTTTGCACCAACACGGGCATAAAAGAAAGTACGCTTTTCAGCCCCCCAGTGCACCACGCGGAAGTGAAACGATGATTTTCCTTGGTCTAGGCGCAAATCTGCCCTCTGTGGCCGGCGAGCCCGCGGCAACTTTACTGGCCGCGCTAGAGGTATTGCGCAAAAGCAGTGTGGAGGTTGCGCAGGTTTCACCGTTCTATCGCAGCGTAGCATGGCCAAATCGTGGCGATCCGCAATTCGTAAACGCAGTAGCGAAATTGCGGACGCGATTGCCGCCCGAGAAATTGCTTAACGTGTTGCAGATCACGGAGCGCAAGTTCGGCCGTATTCGTGGCGCGCCCAACGCGCCACGGACGCTCGACCTTGACATCCTGGATTTTGACGGCCGCATCCAGACGGGTCCGCCCGAATTGCCGCACCCGCGCATGGCAGACCGCGCCTTCGTTTTGGTTCCGCTAAGGGACGTTGCCCCCGATTGGCGCCATCCGCTCTTGCACAGGACGGTGGGCGAACTTATCTCCACACTGCCCACCGAAACCCCAATGCCGGAGCGGCTATAACCCTTGCCGCGCCGCAGCAATTTGGATAGGTTCTAAGACTCTTTGCCCCTTCAGAGGATTACGAATGGCCCGCGTTACCGTCGAGGATTGCGTTGACAAGGTTCCCAACCGTTTCGATCTCGTGCTGCTCTCGGCACATCGCGCGCGCCAGTTGTCCGGCGGCGCAGAGCCGCTGGTGGAGCGCGATCGCGATAAGAACCCTGTCGTGGCCCTTCGCGAGATCGCGCAGAAGTCGCTCAAGCCCGATGACATGCGCGAGGAATTCATCAAGAGCCTCCAGAAGCACGCCGAGGTCGACGAGCCCGAGGAGACGCCCGAAGCCCAAGAGGGTCCGGACATGGTCCAGCGCCAGCTCACCGAGGAAGAGCTGCTTCGTGCGCTCACCAACGAGGCCCAGCGCCGAGCCGAGCCGCAACCGGAACCCGAAGGCGATTACGAAGAGTAATCTTACAAGGCGCGCGTCATGAGTGCGCGCCGTCACCTCATGCGCCAGACCGAGCTCGTGGACCGCGTGCGGGCCTATGACCCGCAAGCCGACGAAAGCATCCTGAACAAGGCTTACGTCTTCGCCATGCAGGCGCACGGCGCGCAGAAGCGCGCCTCGGGGGATCCGTTCTTCTCGCACCCGCTGGAGGTGGCGGGCATTCTGACCGATCTGAAGCTGGACACCTCGACCATCGCCACAGCGCTCCTGCACGACACGGTGGAAGACACGACCGCAACGCTGGACGAAATCAAGAACGGCTTCGGCGACGAGATCGCCGCGTTGGTGGACGGCGTGACCAAGCTTTCGGCCATCGAGCTTTTTTCCGAACGCACCAAGCAGGCGGAGAATTTCCGCAAGCTGATGCTGGCCATGTCCAACGACATCCGCGTGCTCTTGGTGAAGCTGGCCGACCGGTTGCACAACATGCGTACACTGGCGCATCTCAAGGATTCAGAAAAACGCCGCCGCATCGCCCAGGAGACCATCGACATCTACGCGCCGCTGGCGGGCCGCATCGGCATGTACAATGTGCGCGAGGAGCTCGAGGACCTGGCGTTCGCAGCGCTCGACCCCGAAGCGCGCGACTCTATCGTCAAGCGGTTGGAACGGCTCGATGCTCAGTCGGGCAAGCGAATCAACCGCATTTCCGAGCTGATCAAGAAGAAGCTGGCCGAGAACGGCGTCGAGGCGTTCGTTTATGGCCGCGCCAAGCGCCCGTTTTCGATCTGGCGCAAGCTCGAGCACAAGCAGCTCAACTTCGAGCAACTTTCCGATGTCTTCGGCTTTCGCGTCATCGTGAAATCGGTCGAGGACTGTTATCGCTCGCTGGGCATTCTGCATCGCGCTTGGCCGGCGGTGTTCGAGCGCTTCCGCGATTTCATTTCGCTGCCAAAATCTAACGGCTATCAGTCGCTGCACACGACGATTATCGGCCCAGAAAACCAGCGCGTCGAAGTGCAGATTCGCACGCAAGAAATGCACGACATCGCCGAGCGCGGTGTAGCAGCGCACTGGCGCTACCGCGAGAACGTGGACGAACACGACGCGCGGACGGTGAAGACCTATGAATGGCTGCGGGACATGGTTGACCTGCTTGAGCGTGGCGACAGCGCGGAAGAATTCTACGAGCACTCCAAACTCGCCATGCACCAGGACCAGGTGTTCTGCTTCACGCCGAAGGGCGATCTGATTGCACTGCCCAAGGGGGCGACGCCCATCGATTTCGCCTATGCCGTGCATACGGACGTCGGCAACAGCGCGGTCGGCGCCAAGATCAACGGTGTACACACGCCGTTGCACACGCCGCTCAAGAACGGCGATCAGGTCGAGATCATCATCACCAAAGATCAGACGCCGTCGCCGCTATGGGAGCGCTTTGTCGTATCGGGCCGGGCACGCGCGGAAATCCGCCGGTTTCTTCGCCACGCGCAGCGCGATCAGCATGTGAAGATGGGCCACAAGATCCTGGAAAAAGTCTTCACCGACGAAGGCTATGAGCTGACGGAGAAGGCGATCTCCGAAGTGGTGAAGAAATTGCGCCATTCGAAGAACGACGACATTTATGCCGACGTTGGCCGCGGCGCCCTGCGTGCGCACGAGGTTCTGGAGGCGGTCTACCCCGAGATCAAGCAGAAGACGCGCGCTGCGCGCAGACCTGCGCGTTATGACGGGCCGGCCAATGGCCGGGCCGTGTCCATCGCGGGGCTCACCGAAGGCATCGGCTACAAGCTTGGCGCCTGCTGCCATCCCATCCCGGGCGATCGCATCATCGGTATCATGGTGCCCGATCAGGGCGTGGTGGTGCATACGCTCGATTGCGAGGTCGTTGACCGCCATCAGGACAGTATGGCCGACTGGATCGATGTGAAGTGGAAAGACCACGCCTTGGACGTTCTGTCGGTCGCGCGGGTTCTGGTGCGGGTGAAAAACGCACCGGGTGCATTGGGGAGCGTCGCCAACGTTATTGGCCAGAATGGCGCTAACATTTCCAATCTCAAGGTCTCGGCGCGCAATCCGCTCTATTTCGAATTTCAGGTGGACATCGAGGTACGCGACGCAGCGCATTTGGAAAATTTGCTGCGCGCGCTGCGCGTGCAAGCGAGTGTCGAGGTGGTTGAGCGCGTGCGCGGGCTGAATAGCGAAGACGCGAGCCCCGAAGCGCAGGGCGTTCTCATATGACTCCCGATCAGGTCCTCGCCGAATTCAAGAAAGCGGGTGCGCTGTTGGAAGGGCACTTCGTTCTGTCTTCGGGCCTGCACAGCGATGTGTTCCTGCAAAAGGCGCTGGTGTTCCGTGATCCTGCGCGCACGGCCAAGCTTTGTAAGGCGCTGGCCGCGAAAGTGCGCAAAGAGGTCAAGGCGAAATTAACGGCTATCGTGTCGCCGGCCATCGGCGGCATCGTGCCGGGCTACGAGATGGCGCGACAGCTCAAAGTGCCGGCCATGTATGTCGAGCGCGAAGAGGGCAAATTCCGCCTTCGTCGCGGTTTCAAACTGAGCAAGGGCGAGCCTGTGCTGATGGTGGAGGACATCGTCACCACCGGGCTGTCTTCGCGTGAATGCCTAGAGGCGATCCGTGAGGCCGGCGGCAAGCCGGTGGCGGCCGTGTGCCTGATCGACCGCTCAGGCGGCAAGGCGAAGATCGGCGTGCCGCTGATTTCGCTGGCGGCGCTCGATATTCCCGCTTGGCCCGCCGACAACCTCCCGCCGCATCTAAAAAAAATTCCTGCCGTGAAGCCTGGAAGTAGAGGGCTTGCATGAAGCGCCTGCGCCTTGGCGTGAACATCGATCATGTGGCGACCATCCGCAACGCGCGTGGCGGGCGGCACCCCGATCCCGTGCGCGCGGCGCGCATCGCAGCCGCCGCTGGCGCCGATGGCATCACCGCGCATCTGCGCGAGGACCGCCGCCATATCTCGGACGAAGATATCGAACGGCTAAGCCGCGAGATCGATCTGCCGCTCAATCTCGAAATGGCGGCGACCGACGAAATGATGGCAATTGCGCTGAAGCACAAGCCGCACGCCGCTTGCATCGTGCCGGAGCGCCGCGAGGAGCGTACCACGGAAGGCGGCATCGACGCGGCCGGCCAGCAAAAGCGCCTGGCGCCGCTGGTGCGCGAACTCACTCAGGCCGGCATTCGCGTTTCGCTTTTCATCGAGGCCAACAAGAAACAGATCGAGGCCGCGAAGTCGCTCTACGCACCCGTCATTGAACTGCACACTGGCGCTTATTGCGACGCCGCGTTCGCGGGCGACGAAGCGGCGCGCGCGCGACACCTCGAAGCGTTGCAAGAAGGCGCGCGCGAAGCCGCCATGCTCGGCCTCGAAGTCCATGCCGGCCACGGCCTCACCTACGACACCGTCGGCCCCATTGCCGCGATATCGGAAGTGATGGAACTGAACATCGGCCACTTCCTGATCGGCGAAGCAATTTTCTCTGGGCTGGATTCCGCCATTCGCCGTATGCGCGCGGCGATGGACGAGAGCCGCGCGCAGGCCATCGCTTGATGATCATCGGCCTCGGATCGGACATGATCGACATTCGCCGCATCGAGCGCACACTTGATCGCTATGGCGAGCGGTTCCTCAATCGCGTCTTCACTGATAGCGAGCGCACGAAATCCGACGCGCGCGCCGAGCGCGCGGCCTCCTATGCGAAACGCTATGCCGCGAAAGAGGCCTGCGCCAAAGCGCTGGGCACCGGCTTTCGCCGCGGCGTCTTCTGGCGCGATATGGGCGTGGTCAACCTGAATTCGGGGCAGCCGACCATGCGGCTGACCGGCGGGGCGGCGCAGCGCCTCAAGGACATCACGCCCGCGGGCGCGCAAGCCCATATTAACATCACGCTGACAGATGATTACCCAGTCGCGCAGGCCATCGTTATCATTACGGCTGTGGCGAATGGGCCGCAGAAGGCCTGAATGATTCACGCGTTTCTTGACAGCAAGAGGTCCAGTCCGGTTCCCTGAGGTCATGGTGTCAACAGATCAAGAGCAAAAGCCGGAAGTCACGGCGGCGTCCGGCTTCCCCAAAGTCACGCACAAAGAGTCCTGGCTGGAGATCGTCAAGACGATCGTCTACGCGCTGCTCATTGCGGGGGTCGTGCGCACGTTCATTTTCCAACCCTTCAACATTCCGTCGGGATCGATGGAGGACACGCTGCTGGTTGGCGACTATCTGTTCGTCTCCAAGACCGCCTATGGCTACAGCAAGCACTCGTTCCCGTTCAGCCTGGCGCCGTTTTCGGGCCGCATTTTTGGCAGCAGCCCTGAGCGCGGCGACATCATCGTGTTCAAGTTGCCTGCCGACAACTCGACCGATTACATCAAGCGCGTGATCGGGCTCCCCGGCGACCGTATCCAGGTAACCAACGGCGTTGTCTATCTGAATGGCAAACCGCTCCACCGTGACCAGATTGACGCCAGCATCGAATTCCTCGACGGCATGGAAAAATACGTCGTGCACTACCGCGAGACACTGCCCAACGGGCGCAGTTACGAAGTGCTGGCGTCGGCGCCCGACAATCCGCTCAACAATACGGGCGTGTTTGTTGTGCCCGAGGGTCATTATTTCATGATGGGCGATAATCGCGACAATTCGGCGGACAGCCGCTCGCCCTCAAGCGGCGTCGGCTACGTGCCGGCTGAGAACCTTGTGGGGAAGGCCGAAATCATATTCTTCTCCACCGATGGCAGCGCGCACATCTGGGAAATCTGGCAGTGGCCCTTCGCCATCCGCTACGGTCGGATCGGCAACCTGCTCGGCTGACATGACGCGAGGTCCCGCCTCGCCGGAAGTTCTCGAAGCAAAACTCGGTCACCGCTTTGCGGATCGCGTATTGCTGACGCGGGCGCTGACGCACGCCAGCCGCGGGGGCGAAGCCTCAAACGAGCGACTGGAGTTTTTCGGCGACCGCGTACTCGGCCTGATCATCGCCGAATTCTTGTATGCCAAATATCCCGATGAACCGGAGGGCAGCTTGGCCGTGCGGTTGAACGCGCTCGTGCGTAGCGAAGCGTGCGCCAAGGCCGGTACGGCGGCGGGCTTGCCCGATTTCATCCTCATGGAGCAGGCGGCCGCCAGGAGGGGCGAAACGCAGAATCCCGTCATCGTCGGCGGTGCGTGCGAAGCCGTGATCGCGGCGTTGTATCTCGACGGGGGATACGAGACCGCAAAGCGCTTTGTGCTGCGCTACTGGCGCGAGCTATTGGAAGCGCCTGGACAGGAATTGCGTGATCCCAAGTCGCGGCTGCAGGAGCTTGCGGCGAGCGGCGCATTGGGAAAGCGCAGCGAACCTTCTTACGATATCGTCAGCCGCGAAGGCCCCGATCATGCGCCGAGTTTCACCGTGCGCGTAACCCTTGCTGGCCAGGCGCCACAGACGGGGCGAGGCGCAAGCAAACGCGAAGCCGAGCAGGCGGCGGCTCAGGCGATGCTGAACGAGCTCGCAGAGAAACTGCGCTGAAAACCTACTCGCAACCGCATAGGACGCAGTGCACGTGCACCGGTTGCGGAAAGCCTTTGAGCATGACCTGGCCCATGTCCTTCATCGGAAACGCTTTGCCAATGCACAATTCCGCGACGGCGTTTGAGACCAGGATCTGCTCGGGATCGGCGTGCGCGCAGATGCGCGCGGCGAGCTGAACCGCTGCGCCAAAGAAGTCGCGGTCGTGTTCGATGGGTTCGCCCGCTGCCATGCCAATGCGGATGCGAAGCGGTCGATCCGGATTTTTGCGACAGTATTCGGCCAAGTCGTCCTGTATCTTCGTGGCGCAATGAACCGCCGAAGAGGCGCTCGTAAAGGCGGCCATGATGCCGTCGCCCGTGTGCTTGACCTCGCGACCCCCATTCGCGGCCAGCGCCGCGCGCACAATGCGGTTGTGCACTTCCAGCAGGTCCATCGCGGCGTCGTCGCCGAGGCTCTGGGTCATCGCCGTAGAGTCCACGATGTCGGTGAAGAGTACGGTGCGCGTGCCCGTATCATGCTCGGCAATTCCGGGCAGCAGCGCGGCCCCCGCTTCGTTCACCTCAGCCGCACCCATGAAGGCTTCGGCTAGTTCCGGTGTGACCTCCACAATATGTTTGGCGACCAGCCCGTGCGATGCCGCATGCACCGTGTTTGCCGCATCCGCATTCGGCGCCGTGCAAAGGCAATAGGCTTTGCCATGGCCCTTGTTCAGCCAGTATTTGACATAATTCACGCCGTACTTGTCCTGGATTTCCATATCGCGCTGGTGCGCCTTTTCAAGATCTTCGGCGGTTACGCCGGGGACGTCGTAAATGTCGATGTAGAGAGGCAAGGAGCGTCTCCCTTAGGCAGAGTGCGTGACGTGCTGGGTGACCGTCAGTTCCGGCGCGTGTGCCAATGTTTGGAATACGACGCAATAACGTTCCGTCAGGCGCAGGAGCGTGTCCAACCGCTCGTCGCTCGCGTCCGTATCGACGGCAAAGCGCAGGCGAATGGCCTTGAAACCTACGGGCGCATCCTTGGCCACTCCAAGCGTGCCGCGGAAGTCGAGATCGCCCTCGGCCTCGACCGTCGCATCGCGCAAGGTAATGCCGAGCGCAGTGGCCACCGCATTCAACGTCACGCCTGCGCAGGCACACAGGGCCTCCAGCAGCATGTCGCCCGAGCAGGCGCTCGCGCCATTGCCGCCGGTGGCCGGATGCAGGCCCGCGGCGATCAGCGCCTTGCCGGTTTCCACCTTGCAGGTGATGCCTTCGCTCAGCCGCGAACGCGCGCGCAGCGTGACCAACGCCGCCTCCGGCGTATCGCGGTAGCGCTCCTTAAGCGGCGTCTGGATGGCGCGCAGTTCTTCGGCTTTCATCTGAGGCTCCCGTGCGAATGGCTTGCCAAGCGAGGCTCCGTGCGAGATAGCACAGGCCATGCCCGAACGGGAGAACCATATTTCTTGAGTTCCGAAACGAGACGCTGCGGCTTTGTTGCCGTGCTTGGCGCGCCCAATGCCGGCAAGTCCACGCTCGTCAATGCGCTCGTGGGCTCCAAGGTGGCCATCGTCAGCCACAAGGTGCAGACCACGCGCGTGCCGGTGCGCGGCATTGCCATGCGGGGCTCGGCGCAGATCATTTTTGTCGATACGCCCGGCATCTTCGCCCCCAAGCGCCGCCTGGATCGCGCCATGGTGCGGGCGGCGTGGAGCGGCGCGTCTGACGCAGATGCAATCGTTGTTATCGTGGACGCAGCCGAGCTGTCGTCCAAGGAGCGCAGTTACGCGGCCGCGGACACGGATCGCATCATCGAAGGCTTGAAAGAAAGCGGGCGCAGGGCCGTGCTCGCGCTCAACAAAATCGATGGCATGAAGCGCGTGGCTCTGTTGCCGCTGGCCGAGCGCCTCAACGCCACCGGCGTGTTCGAGCGCGTGTTCATGGTCTCGGCGCTGAAAGGCGAGGGGCTGGACGATCTCGCGCAATGGTGCGCGGACAAGATGCCGGCAGGGCCGTGGCTGTATCCCGAGGATCAGGCGGCCGACATTCCGTCGCGACTGTTAGCTGCCGAAATAACCCGCGAGAAACTCTACTTGCGCCTGCACGACGAACTGCCCTATGCGTCGACGGTGGTGACGGAATCGTGGAAGGAACAGAAAGACGGTTCGGTGCGCATCGACCAGACGATTTTCGTCGAGCGCGACGGGCAGAAAGCCATCGTCATCGGCAAAGGCGGCCAGACCATCAAGACGATTGGCGAGACGGCGCGCAAAGACATGGAAGAGATGTTCCAACTCCGCGTGCACCTCTTCCTGCACGCTAAGGTCCTCGAGGGTTGGGGCGACGACCCTGCGCACTACCGCGAATGGGGCCTGGAGTTTCCGAAAGACAAATGATCCACATACTCACATCCTGTGGATTCACAGGGTGTGAATTACTGCGCTCGTCATGGCCGCCCTTGAGGCGGCCATCCTTCTGGCGGGCGTCCGCGAGCCAATGTGTCATTCGCGTCCGCAGACGCGGACGCGATGGTTGGCCGGGTCAAGCCCGGCCATGACAAGGGGTGCAATGGACTGGACCGACGACGCAATCGTGCTTTCGCTCAGACGCCATGGTGAACATGGCGTCATTCTGGAAGCGCTGACGCGCGACCACGGACGCCATCTCGGCCTCGTGCATGGCGGCGCCTCGTCCAAACGCCGCGCTACGCTCCAACCCGGCAACAGCCTGCGGCTGCATTGGCGTGCGCGGCTGTCCGAGCATCTGGGCAGCTTCACAGCCGAGCTCACGCGCGCTCGCGCAGCCGACATGTTCGAAGGCCGCGCCGCACTCGCGGGGCTGAATGCGCTGACGGCCGTGGCGGCAGCCGTGCTTCCCGAACGCGAGCGCCACACGCCGGCCTTTGAAGGCGCGGTGGCGCTGCTCGATGCCATCGCTGGTCACGGCTTCACCGAATGGGCGCCACTGTTCGTGCGCTGGGAATTAGGCTTGCTGGACGAGCTTGGCTTCGGGCTCGACCTCGCGCGCTGCGCGGCGACGGGCGCGACCGATGGCCTTATATATGTCAGCCCGCGCACGGGCCGCGCCGTGTCGGCGGGTGCGGGCGCCGAGTATCGCGAGAAGCTGCTGCCACTGCCGCAATTTCTGTTGGGCAATCAGGCAACCACGCCGAACGAATCCGATATCGCGGCGGGCCTCGCATTGACTGCGCACTTCCTCGAGCAATGGGTTCTCGCGCCACACCACAAGACATTGCCCGAAGCGCGCGCGAGGCTTGGCGACCTCGCGGCGCGCGCCCGCACCGAATCGGCGTAGGATTCAATTCGTCATTGCCCGACTTGTTCGGGCAATCCATTTGGTCAAATGGATCGCCCGCATGAAGCGAGCGATGACATGAAAGACGTGAATGGCCCAACCTGCTTTGAAAGACGACATCCGGCCCGAACCGCTCGGCAAGGCGTTGTCCGAGCGCTATCTCGCTTATGCGCTCTCCACCATCATGCACCGCGCTCTCCCGGACGTGCGCGATGGGTTGAAGCCGGTCCATCGCCGTATCCTTTACGGCATGCGCCGGCTGGGGCTCGCGCCGGGCTCGGCGCCGAAGAAATCGGCCAAAGTCGTTGGCGACGTGATGGGCAGTTTCCATCCGCACGGCGATCAGGCGATCTATGATGCGCTGGTGCGCCTGGCGCAGGATTTCGCCTCGCGCTATCCGCTGGTCGAAGGCCAGGGCAATTTCGGCAATATCGACGGCGATAACGCGGCCGCCATGCGTTACACCGAAAGCCGGCTCACGGAAGTGGCGCAGGCGCTGCTCGAAGGCATCGACGAAAGCGCCATCGACTTCCGCCCCACCTACGATGGCGCCGACGAAGAGCCGGTGGTACTGCCCTGCGCTTTTCCCAACCTGCTTGCCAATGGCTCCAGCGGCATTGCCGTCGGCATGGCGACCTCGATCCCGCCGCATAATGCGGGCGAGTTATGCGATGCCATTGCGGCGCTGATAGAAACGCCGAAGCTCCAGGAACGCACGCTATTCAAGCTGGTGAAGGGTCCTGATTTCCCGACAGGCGGAATCATTGTCGACGATCCTGCGGCGATCGCGGAAGCCTACCGCACTGGGCGTGGCTCATTCCGCGTGCGCGCACGCTGGAAGAAAGAGGAAGGGAGCCGCGGCGTCTATCAGATCGTCGTCGATCAGATTCCCTATCAGGTGCAGAAGGCCAAGCTGATCGAACGCATCGCCCAGCTGATGGACGAGAAGAAGCTGCCGCTTCTGGACGACGTGCGCGACGAGAGCGCGGAAGATTTGCGCATCGTGCTGGTGCCAAAGTCACGCGCGGTCGAAGCGGAAATCCTGATGGAGCAGTTGTTCCGCGCGACCGAACTGGAATCGCGCATACCGCTGAACCTCAACGTGCTCGATCACGGCATCACGCCCAAAGTGTTGTCCTTGCGCGAGGCGCTCAATGCCTTCATCGATCACCGCCATGAGGTGCTGAAGCGACGCACCAAACATCGTCTGGAAAAAATCGCCGACCGGCTGGAAGTTCTGGAGGGTTATCTCGCCGTCTATCTGAACCTCGACAAGGTCATAAAGATCATCCGCCACGAGGATGAGCCCAAGCCGAAACTGATGAAGGCGTTCGGGCTCACAGAACGCCAAGCCACCGCCATTCTCGACATGCGGCTGCGCAATTTGCGCAAGCTCGAGGAAAAACAAATCCGCGAGGAGCATGCCTCGCTGATGCAGGAGCAGAAGGAGTTGAAAAAACTTGCCGGCTCGTCCGACCTGCAAGCGAAAAAGTTGATCGAGGAAATCAATGCGGTCAACGTGCGCTTCGGCGCCAAGACGCAGCTGGGCAAGCGCCGCACGATCTTCTCCACCGCGCCCGAGATCGGCGAGGACATCGCGCCCGAAGCCTTCATCGAAAAAGAGCCGATTACGGTTCTCTGCTCCGAAAAGGGTTGGCTGCGCACGCTCAAAGGCCATCAGGAACAGAACGACAGCATCAAATATCGCGAGGGCGACGGGCCGCGCTTCTGGGTGCACGCGGAAACCACCGACAAGCTGATTGTCTTCGCCACCGACGGCCGCTTTTTCACGCTGGAATGCGCCAAGCTGCCCGGCGGCCGCGGCCTGGGCGATCCCATTCGCGAATTTCTGGAGCTCGGCCCAGATCAGGATCTGGTGTCGATGTTCGTTCACAATCCGAAGCGCAAATTGCTGCTCGCGGCCACATCGGGCCGAGGCTTCGTCACGAACGAGGCCGACCTGCTGGCCACCAAGCGTACCGGCAAGGCCGTGATGAATGCGGGAGATGCCAAGGCCGCCGTCTGCGTCCCTGCGGAAGGGGATTGTGCAGCAATAATTGGTACAAATCACAAATTGCTCGTGTTCGCACTTGCGGAAATTCCTGGGCTGGCCAAAGGCCGGGGCGTCATTCTCCAGCGCTACAAGGACGGAAAGCTGAAAGACGCGTGCACTTTCGCCTGGAAAGAGGGCTTGCGCGATGCCAACGGCCGCACCTGGATGCCGGATGAACTGAAGGACTGGCGTGGGTCTCGCGCGCAAGCGGGACGCATTGCACCACGCGGCTTTGCCAAATCCGGAAAGTTCGCCTGAGCCTCTTGCACAACCGCAGATCGTCTCGTTCAATTGCCGATAACGAGACCTCTTCCTCTCTGTGCATAACCTTGGCAGAGTGAGTTGGGGCGGGGGAGTAATGCGTAGGGAGCGCCCCAATGCAAATGGGATTTCTCGGTGGCCTCACCGTCGCCGGACTTATCATGCTTGCCGCCCTTACGGGCGTCGTCGTCGTGAAGATGACAACCAACGGCGTAAGCCGTGACATGTCGGCGTACGCGGCGGTCGTTCCCGCCACGCCGCCCGTTGTCACCTTGCAGCCGGCGCTCATCGTCAATCCGATCACGGGCAAGTCCACGTTCGCACGCAACTGCAACGGCGCGATTGCCGAAGCGAAGATTATCGGCGTGCTTCCCGAATACGCCAAAATCGACAGCGCTGCCCCGCGCTTGGGCGCCAGCGAGAACACCTGCTCGGCGCAAACGCAAAGCGCGCAGTGGGATGTCGCATTTTTTTCACGCTGCAAAGACGACAGCGATTCCTGCCACGTGCTGGCGCGCGTGACCCAGCAGGGCCAGTACGTCGTTTTCCAGCGCGATTAGCGCAGCGGGACCCGCAACACTTTCCGGCGATTTGCTATGGGATGCGGGTGGAGGCGCTTTTCCTGCCTTTCCAACCCGATTAGGCTGTGGTTGCCTATGCGTAACCGTATCCTGTCCCACTGTGAGACGGGTTTTCGGAGGGAACATTGGTCAGGCTGTTGCGGCAGTTGAGTGCGATCTATGTGATCGCCGCAGGGGTCTACAGCATGATCGTCGTGCTGAATGCGCGGCCCGATCTCGCGCAGCAATTGCGCGATGGGCTCACAGTTGCCGGACATCGGAGCGCCGAACTCACGCAAAACGCCGCCCAGTGGACAAAAACCGAATTGGCCGACGGTTCCGCGCAGCTCTCTAAATGGATTGATCGCAAGCGAACCGAGATCGCTGCCGCGCGCGAGGCGCGCCGCAACGCGCAGCAAATCGCAGAATTGAAACCGCTGGGGCTGGTGGCGCAGTTACCCGTACCGAAATTGCCGGCCGTCGAGCCGAGGATTGCGCTCAGCACGATTCCGGATCCGATCAAGCCGCGGCGCCCACTTGGGCTTGCAACGTTCTCCGAACACGCAGCCCAGATCGCACAAGCGCCACAGCTGGACACGCGCGAGGTCGCGCCGCCGCGCTTCGAACCGTTGCGTGAGGAAGAGCCGGAAGTCGTCCCGCAGGAAACGCCGCCGCCAAGCGCGGGCGAGATCGCGCGCGTTCAGGATCGGCTGCGCGGCAATCTGACGGGCGAGCTCTACGCCAATTTCGATCTGTTCCTCTATGTCAGCAAAGCCGAGCGCGGGCCGTGGGCGCAGCGCATGTACGTCTTTGATAAACAGGGCAGCGGCGACCTAGCGATGCTCCATGCTTGGCCCGTGTCCACGGGCCGGCCGGCACGCGCCCTTACTAAGCATGGCGTGCGTTATGCGCTGGATACGCCTTCCGGCTATTACCAGCTCGATCCCAACCGCTTCCACGCGAAATACACCTCGGTGGAATGGGGCATGCCGATGCCCTATGCGATGTTCTTCGACTGGGTGAAGAACGGCAACCAGACCGGCCTCGCTATTCACGGCGTCGAGGGCGAGGACATCGCTATGTTGGGCATGCGCGCGAGCGCCGGCTGTATTCGCCTGGCGCCCGAAAACGCGAAGGTGCTGTTCAATCTGATCAAGAAAAACTACCGCGGGCCCGTGCCCAGGTTTGCTTATGACACGCGTACCAGCACCATGAGCAACGACGGCATTCTTTGGCACGACCGCAACGGCCAGCTCAAAATGGATCAGGGCTATCGCGTGCTGGTTTTCATCGAGAATTACGGCGGCGAGAACGTAGTCGCCGCACTCTACTGATCGGCCGCGTCACGCGGATAGCGCCGCCTCGACCTCGCCGATCTCTTTCGGAATGCCCGGGCCCAGCACGCGGGCGGAACCATCGGCGATCAGCACGTCGTCCTCGACGCGGACTCCATGCACGTCAAGGAAGCCACGCACTTTGTCGTAATTCACGAATTCCCTGTGGCGGCCTTCCGCTTCCCAGCGGTCGATGAGGACCGGAATGAAATACAGGCCAGGCTCCACCGTCACCACCATGCCGGCCTTTAGCTTTTTGGCCAGACGCAGATTGCGCAGGCCGAACTGTTCGCTGCGCTTCACCGTGTCGTCGTAGCCGACCAAGTCTTCGCCCAACGCTTCCATGTCGTGCACGTCGAGGCCGATCTGATGCCCTAGGCCATGCTGAAAACAGAGCGCATAGGCGCCGCTTTCGACAATCGCGTCCGCGTCGCCGCGGAACAGTCCTTCGGCAATCAGCCCTTCGATCATGGTGCGCGCGGCGAGCTTGTGCACGGCGAGATACGGCGTGCCCACGCGGGCCGCATCAATCGCCACGCGTTGCGCGCGCAGGACAAGCTCATAGCAAACGCGCTGCTTCGCGTTGAAGCGGCCACCGATGGGAAGCGTGCGCGTGATGTCGCTGGCGTAGCCGAGGTGGCTGGCAGCCCCGCTGTCGTTGATGACGACGTCGCCCGCGACCAGGCGCTGGCCGTGCGTCATGTTATGCAGGACCTCGCCGCTGCGGGAGAAAATAACCGGGTAGGCGAGCATGAGGTCGGCTGCGCGCGCCACGCCTTCGATAGCGCCGGAGACTGCGTGCTCCATGACGCCGGGCCGCGAAAGGCGCATGGCCGTCGCATGCATTTTCGCAGCGACCGCAAGTGCTGCCTCCATTTCGGCGATCTCTTCCGCTGACTTGATCTCGCGCTGCGCAACGATGGCGCGCACCAGCGGTACCGAAGCGCGCTGCGCGATGTCGGCGACGGGAACGCCCAGCCACTGTGAGAGCTGGATCGTCACGGCGCCGCGGAAGGGTGGCGTGTAGTGAACGATGCGTCCGCGCCGGTTCTTTTCCAGCCACGCGGCCAATTCGGAATAGCGCAGCACACGATCCACGCCTGACCGCTTGGCCCATTCGGCCAGCGGCATGGCCGAACCAAGCCAGATGAGATCGTCCAAAGTTGGCTCGTCGCCAAAGAGGATGGTTTCGCCGCTGTCGAAATCTATGACGCCGACGAGGAATGGCTGCGGAATACCGAAGTAGAAGGCAAAGCAGCTGTCCTGCACATAGCCGTACTGATTGGCTTCATAATTCATCGGGCTAGGCGGGCTAGCCGGGAACAGACCGATGCCGTCCATCGCTTTCGCCAGAGCCTGGCGGCGCGCCTGATAGATTTTCGTATCGAACATGTTCATCTCCGTAACTCGGATCGTGCGCTAATCACGCCGCATTTCATAGAGCGCGATCGCGGCCGCATTCGAGACGTTCAAACTTTCCATCGCATTCGAAATAGGAATGCGTGCGCTTGAATCGCAGCGCTCGCGTACGAGCTTACGGATGCCGGCACCTTCGGCGCCCAGCACCAGAACAATGTCGCTGAGCGGCGCCGCCTCGCGCAAATTCATCTCGCCATCCGCCGCAAGCGCGATGCGCCAGAAGCCCATCCTCCCCAGATCCTCAAGCGCACGCGCGATATTCACCACCTCGACATAGGGCACGCGGTCGAGTGCGCCCGATGCCGCCTTCGCCAGCACGCCGGACTCGGGCGGCGCGTGGCGGTCCTGCACGACCACCGCGGCGACCTCGAAGGCGGCGCACGAACGCAGAATCGCGCCGACATTGTGCGGGTCGGTGAGCTGATCGAGCACGACGACGATGCGGCGGCCTTCGTTGGGCGATGCCAGCACTTCATCGAGATCGAGCTTCGGCAGATTTTCGCTCAGCACGGCCGCGCCTTGATGCACCGACCCTGTGGGTAAGAGCCGCGAAATCGCATCCATCTCGGCCAGCTCGGGGTGGAACCGGTGCACCGAGTCGCCCAGCTCCTCGGCTGCGCGCGGGGTGACCACCACCCTCAGGACCTTCCGCCTCGGATTGGCCAGTGCCGCGGCCACGGCGTGCAGTCCGTAGAGCCACAGCCCGCCCGCGCCCGAATGTTCGCGCTGGACCCCCGAATGCGCTGTTTTCTGCCCTTTCCGAAAGGGCTTGCGTTTTCTCATGGCCGGGCTAGCCTCCTGCCACCCAATGACGGTGCGGGGCTACCAGCGGCCGCGCGCCGCTCTGCCTATTGCACCCGTTGACACATTGCCGCAATTGACCAATATGCGCGCTCCGCAGTCCTTTTCTGGGGCGATTTCGCTTTTGCCGGCGTCACTTAGGCCGGCTTTTGGCGTTCATCCCGAGGGACACGGAACTGAGATGCGGATGGTCCGCGCCTCTGCTGGTGAAACGCACATCGGAGGGGTGCCCGAGCGGCTAAAGGGGACGGACTGTAAATCCGTTGGCTACGCCTACGTTGGTTCGAATCCAACCCCCTCCACCAGTGCGGGTGTAGCTCAATGGTAGAGCAACAGCCTTCCAAGCTGATGACGAGGGTTCGATTCCCTTCACCCGCTCCAGATTGTGACGAGGCACGGGATACGGAGTTTGAGCTTAGGAGTGTAGCTCAGTTGGTAGAGCGGCGGTCTCCAAAACCGTAGGTCGTGGGTTCGAATCCTACCACTCCTGCCAGCTTTGCCAGTCTGATTTGGCGACCTGATCGAGAGACGAAACGAACGTGAGAATGGCCGAGAACGTAAGCAAGGACTTGACCAAGGACGTGCCGGATACAGAACCGGTGCGGCGCACGAATCCGTTTCAGTTTTTCCGCGAAGTGCGCCGCGAAGTGTCCAAGGTCACCTGGCCGACATGGAAGGAGACCTACCTCACCACCATCATGGTGTTCGTGATGGTGCTGCTCACCATGGTGTTCTTCTTCATCGTCGACGACATTCTTGGCTTCGCCGTGAGCTGGCTGTTGCGGGTAGGCGGATGACGATGACCGATCAAACGACCGTCACCGAAACCGATCCCAACGCCCGTTGGTACATCGTGCACACCTACTCGAACTTCGAGAAGAAGGCGGCCGAGGAGATCAAGCATCAGGCGCAGCTTCAGGGTCTCACCGACTTGATCCAGGACGTGCTGGTGCCGACCGAGGAAGTGGTGGAAGTGCGCCGCGGCCAAAAGGTCAACGCCGAACGCAAATTTCTGCCGGGTTATATTTTGGTGAAAGCAAACCTCACCAACGAGGCCTATCACCTGATCAAGAACGTGCCGAAGGTGACGGGCTTCCTGGGACAGAACAACAAGCCGATGCCGCTCCGCCAGGGCGAGGTCGATCGCATCCTCAATCAGGTGCAGGAAGGCGCCGAGCGGCCGAAGCCCTCGATCACCTTCGAAATCGGCGAGCAGGTGCGCGTGGCCGATGGTCCGTTCACCTCGTTCAACGGCACGGTGGAAGAAGTCGACGAGGACCGTTCGCGTCTCAAGGTGGCGGTGTCCATCTTCGGCCGCGCAACGCCGGTGGAGTTGGAATTTACGCAGGTGGAGAAGTTGTAGCAGTCCGTCATTGCCCGGCTTGTCCGGGCAATCCACTTGAAAATGGATCGCCCGCATGAAGCGGGCGATGACAAAAAAGGAAGCGGGAGAGCCAGCCAGGCTCGGTTGCACCGCGCACCGCTAAGGAGGCGGAACAGACGTGGCAAAGAAGATAGTGGGTTACATCAAATTGCAGGTGCCTGCCGGCAGCGCGAATCCGTCGCCGCCGATCGGCCCCGCTTTGGGTCAGCGTGGCCTCAACATCATGGAATTCTGCAAGGCGTTCAACGCCAAAACCCAGCAGATCGAGAAAGGCATGCCGATCCCGGTGACCATCACCGTGTTCTCGGACAAGTCCTTCACCTTCGACATGAAGACGGCGCCCGCGTCGTACTTCCTGAAGAAGGCAGCGAAGCTGGAGTCGGGCTCCAAGACGCCTGGCCGCGAGCCTGTCGGCTCTGTGACCAAGGCGCAGGTACGCGAGATCGCCAAGGCGAAGATGAAAGACCTGAACGCAAACGACCTCGAGATGGCCATGCGCCTTATCGAAGGATCGGCGCGCTCGATGGGCATCGAGGTGAAGCCATGACCTCGAAGCGCATGAAGAAGGCCCATGAGGGCCTCGACCGCAGCAAGGCGTATCCGCTCGACGAAGCGGTAAAGCTGGTGAAGAGCCGTGCCACCGCCAAGTTCGACGAGACGGTGGAGATTGCGATCAATCTCGGCGTCGATCCCAAGCACGCGGACCAGATGGTGCGTGGCGTGGTGGCGCTCCCGAGCGGCTCGGGCCGCAGCGCACGCGTGGCGGTGTTTGCCAAGGGCGCGAAGGCCGACGAAGCGCGCGCCGCGGGTGCCGACATCGTTGGCGCGGAAGAACTGGCCGAGAAGGTCAACAAGGGCGAGATCGATTTCGAGCGCTGCATCGCCACGCCCGACATGATGGGCGTGGTCGGCCGCTTGGGTAAGGTGCTGGGCCCGCGCGGCCTGATGCCGAACCCGAAGGTCGGCACGGTGACGATGGATGTGACGCAGGCGGTCAAGGACGCCAAAGGCGGCGCGGTGGAATATCGCGTCGAGAAGGCCGGCATCGTTCATGTCGGTGTTGGCAAGGCGAGTTTCGAAGAGAAGGCGCTGGTGGCAAATGCGCGCGCGCTGATCGACAGCGTGGTGAAGGCGCGTCCCTCCGGCGTGAAGGGAACGTACCTGAAGAAGATTTCCATCAGCTCGACCATGGGGCCCGGCGTGAAGATCGCGCTCAGCTCCGTCGGTCAGGCGGAAGGACAGTAAGAGAGAAAGAAGGAATTCCGGCGGGCGATCGCCGGAACCGTCCGAGACAGCTGGAGTCCCAAAGTCGAAAGACCGCGGGACTTAAACAGTCCAGCCAAGACGGGGTTCGGGTTTGAACCCTGGGACGGATGTGAAGTCACAGGGGGAAGTTCGGGGTCGCCACCGCACTTCCATTGAGGAGAAGTGGGTATGGAAAAAGCCCAGAAAGCGGAAGTGGTCGAGAGCCTGAAAGGGCTGTTCGGCCAAGCCGGTACTGTGGTTGTCGCCCACTATAGCGGCATGACGGTTACCGAGATGGGCGACCTCCGCGCGCGCATGCGCAAAGAGGGCGCTTCGTTTCGGGTTGCGAAAAACCGGCTTGCCAAGCGTGCGCTGGAAGGAACGCCCGTCGCAGGGATGGCCGATCTGTTCAAGGGGCCGACCGGAATTGCCTTTTCCAAGGATCCGGTGGCGGCAGCCAAGGTCGTCGTCGCCTACGCCAAGGACAACAAGAAGCTTGTCGTCCTGGGCGGCGCCATGGGCGCCAATCTGCTCAACGTCGAAGGCATCCTGGCCCTGGCCTCGCTGCCTTCGCTCGACGAGCTGCGTGGCAAAATCGTGGGTCTTTTGCAGGCTCCGGCAACCAAGATTGCCACTGTCTTGCAGGCCCCGGCCTCGCAATTGGCCCGTGTTCTCTCGGCCTACGCCAAAAAGGCGGCATAGGTACTGGAAAAACTCAACATCGAACCCGATATAGGAGACATCAATGGCAAATCTACAGAAGTTGGTCGACGAGCTGTCCGGCCTCACGGTTCTCGAAGCGGCGGAGCTTTCCAAGCTGCTTGAGGAAAAGTGGGGCGTTTCCGCGGCTGCCCCGGTGGCGGTTGCGGCAGCGGGACCGGCGGCGGCACCCGTGGCGGAGAAGACCGAGTTCACGGTCGTGCTCACCGAGGCGGGCGCCAACAAGATCAACGTCATCAAGGAAGTCCGGGCCATCACGGGCTTGGGCCTCAAAGAGGCGAAGGACCTGGTCGAGGGCGCGCCGAAAGAGGTCAAGCACGACATCGGCAAGGACGAAGCCGAGAAGATCAAGAAACAGCTCGAAGGCGCTGGCGCCAAGGTCGAGTTGAAATAGGGAGGCGTCGCCGAATTGTCCCGGCAGACGCGAGTTGATTGTGCTTACCCCGTCCCTCCGGTGGCGACCCCATCGGAGGACACGGTTTTTTTCGCTTTGCAACAACGTGAAGGTTAAGGACCCGCGAAATGACTCTCTCGTTCACAGGCCGCAAGCGTGTCCGCAAAATGTTCGGCCATATGGTCGAAATTGCGGAGATGCCGAACCTCATCGAGGTTCAGAAGACATCCTATGACCAGTTTCTTCAGGTGCACAAGCCCGAGGGCGGCCGCCTTGAAGTGGGTCTCGAGACCGTCTTCCAGCAGGTCTTCCCGATCAGCGATTTCTCGGAAGCCTCGCTGCTCGAATACGTGGATTATCATTTCGAAGATCCGAAATACGACGTCGAGGAATGCCAGCAGCGTTCGATGACCTATGCGGCGCCGCTCAAGGTGACGCTGCGTCTCATCGTGTTCGATGTGGACCCGGAGACGGGCGCGAAGTCGGTCAAGGATATCAAGGAGCAGGACGTCTATATGGGCGACGTGCCGCTGATGACCGACAATGGCACCTTCGTCGTCAACGGCACCGAGCGCGTGATCGTCAGCCAGATGCACCGCTCACCCGGCGTCTTCTTCGATCACGACAAGGGCAAGACGCATTCGAGCGGCAAGTTGCTGTTTGCCGCGCGCGTCATTCCCTATCGCGGCTCGTGGCTCGATTTCGAGTTCGACGCGAAGGACATCATCCATGTGCGCATCGACCGGCGCCGCAAGCTGCCGGCGACGACGCTGCTTTACGCGCTCGGCCTCGATCAGGAAGCCATCCTCGACTATTTCTACAGCAAGATTCCGTTCAAGCTTATCAAGGACGGCAGCTGGACCACGCCAGTCGACCCCGGCTGGATGCGTAACGCTAAGCCCAATCATCCGTGGAAGAACGCCAAGGGCGGCGAGGTGCTGGCCGAGCCGGGCGCGAAGATCACCGCGCGCATGCTGCGCAAGTGGCAGGAAGATGGCGTCAAGAACGTCAGCCTGCCGGCCGAAGATATGGTCGGCCGTTATTGCGCGCTCGACATGGTCAATGAAGAGACCGGCGAGATCTATGTCGAAGCCGGCGACGAGCTGACCAAGGAGTCGATCGCGCAACTTGCGGATGCCGGCTTCAAGGAAATCTCGGTCATCAACGTCGATCCCGTGAACGTGGGCTCCTATGTCCGCAACACCATGGCGATTGACAAGAGCCATAGCCAGGATCAGGCGTTGATTGAGATCTATCGCGTCATGCGCCCGGGCGAACCGCCGACGCTGGAAACGGCTGGCACGCTGTTCAATCAGCTTTTCTTCGATTCCGAGCGCTACGATCTTTCGAGCGTCGGCCGCGTGAAGATGAACATGCGCATGGGCCTCGACGCCCCCGATACGACGCGCGTGCTCCGTAAGGAGGACATCTTGGCCATCGTCAAGGCGTTGGCCGATTTGCGCGACGGGCGCGGCGAAATCGACGACATCGACAATCTCGGCAATCGCCGCGTGCGCTCGGTGGGCGAGCTGATGGAGAACCAGTTCCGCATCGGTCTCCTGCGTATGGAACGCGCCATCAAGGAGCGCATGAGCTCTGTCGATATCGACACGGTCATGCCGCACGACCTTATCAATGCGAAACCGGTGGCAGCCGCGATCCGCGAGTTCTTTGGCTCAAGTCAGCTCTCGCAGTTCATGGACCAGACCAACCCGCTCTCGGAAGTGACGCATAAGCGCCGCCTTTCGGCTCTTGGTCCGGGCGGCCTGACGCGCGAGCGCGCGGGCTTCGAAGTGCGCGACGTTCATCCAACCCACTACGGGCGTATTTGTCCTATTGAGACTCCGGAAGGCCCGAATATCGGTCTGATCAACAGCTTGGCCACCTATGCGCGCGTCAACAAGTACGGCTTCATCGAAAGCCCGTATCGCCGCGTGGTCGACAAGCGCGTCACCGACGAAGTCGTCTATCTGTCCGCGATGGAAGAGGCGAAGTACATGATCGCCCAGGCCAACGCGACCATCGACAGCCGCGGCCGCATTACCGACGAGCTGGTGTCGTGCCGCAAGAGCGGCAACTTCGTCATGACGACGCCGGAGCAGGTCGAATTCATCGACGTATCGCCCAAGCAGTTGGTTTCGGTTGCCGCCGCGCTCATTCCGTTTCTTGAGAACGACGACGCCAACCGTGCGCTGATGGGTTCGAACATGCAGCGCCAGGCGGTGCCCCTGTTGCAGTCGGAAGCGCCGCTAGTTGGCACTGGCATGGAAGATGTGGTCGCACGCGATTCTGGCGCTGCCATAGGCGCCCGCCGCGCGGGCATCGTCGATCAGGTGGACTCCACGCGCGTCGTTGTCCGCGCCACGGAGGAGACCGATCCGACCAAGCCCGGCGTCGACATCTATCGCCTGAAGAAGTTCCAGCGTTCCAATCAGAACACCTGCATCAACCAGCGTCCGCTGGTGAAGATGGGCGATGCCGTGCGCAAGGGCGACATCATCGCCGACGGCCCGTCGACGAGCCTCGGCGAACTTGCGCTCGGCAAGAACGTGCTCGTCGCGTTCATGCCGTGGCATGGCTACAACTTCGAAGATTCCATCCTCATTTCCGAGCGCATCGTGCGCGATGACGTCTTCACCTCGATCCATATCGAGGAATTCGAGACGATGGCGCGTGACACGAAGCTCGGACCCGAGGAAATCACCCGCGACATCCCGAATGTCGGCGAAGAGGCGCTCAAGAACCTCGACGAAGCCGGCATTGTCTATATCGGCGCAGAAGTAAATCCGGGCGACATCCTGGTCGGCAAGGTGACGCCCAAAGGTGAAACGCCGATGACGCCGGAGGAAAAACTCCTGCGCGCAATCTTCGGCGAAAAGGCGGCGGACGTGCGCGATACTTCGCTTCGCGTGCCACCCGGCGTCACTGGAACGGTCGTGGAAGTGCGCGTCTTCAACCGCCACGGCGTCGAGAAAGACCAGCGCGCGCTGGCCATCGAGCGTGCAGAAGAAGAGCGCCTCGCCAAGGACCGCGACGACGAACTCGCTATCCTCGAGCGTAACATCTTTTCACGCTTGCAGGAGTTGCTGCTGCACAAGGTTGCGGCGACCGGGCCGAAAGGCATGGCGCCCGAAACGCGCATCACGGCGGCGCTGCTCGAGAGCCTCACCCATAACCAGTGGTGGCACATCGGTCTCAAGAACGAGAAAGCCATGGCCGAAATCGAGGCGCTGAAGAAGCAGTACGACGAGTCCAAATCGCGCCTCGACCGCCGCTTTGCGGACAAGGTGGACAAGCTCCGCCGTGGCGACGAGCTGGCGCCAGGTGTGATGAAGATGGTCAAGGTCTTCGTCGCCGTGAAGCGCAAGCTTCAGCCAGGCGACAAGATGGCCGGGCGGCACGGCAACAAGGGCGTGATCAGCATGATCGTGCCAATGGAAGACATGCCCTATCTCGAGGACGGCACGCACGTCGATGTGGTGCTGAATCCTCTGGGCGTGCCGTCGCGCATGAACGTAGGCCAGATTCTGGAAACCCATCTCGGCTGGGCCTGCGCAGGTCTCGGCAAGCAGATCGGCGACGTGCTCGACAAGATGCGCCGCGACGGCAGGCACGACGGGCTGCGGAAATCATTCAAGTCGATCTATGGCGGCGACGACCGGCTTTCCGAGCTTGATGACGACGGCCTGATGGAGCTCGCGACAAATTTGCGCTCCGGCATTCCGGTGGCCACGCCCGTGTTTGACGGCGCCAAGGAAAAGGACATCGTCACCATGCTGAAACAGGCGGGCCTCTCGGAGTCCGGGCAGGTCACGCTGTTCGATGGCCGCACGGGCGACGCGTTCCGCCGCCCGGTCACGGTGGGCTACATCTACATGCTGAAGTTGCACCACCTGGTGGACGACAAGATCCACGCGCGCTCTATCGGGCCTTACAGTCTGGTCACCCAGCAGCCGCTGGGCGGCAAAGCCCAGTTCGGCGGACAGCGCTTCGGTGAAATGGAAGTGTGGGCGCTTGAGGCCTACGGCGCGGCGTACACGCTGCAGGAAATTCTCACCGTCAAGTCGGACGACGTGGCGGGCCGCACCAAGGTCTACGAGGCTATCGTGCGCGGCGAGGACAATTTCGAGGCAGGCATCCCCGAAAGCTTCAACGTGCTGGTCAAGGAAATGCGTTCGCTCGCCCTCAACGTGGAGCTTTTGAGCGGATGAGAAAATGAAGCCCTCATGCTTCGACTAGCTCAGCATGAGGGCCATGAATAAAGAGCCTCACCCTGAGCTTGTCGAAGGGTGAGGCATCGAGATGAAGCGGTGACCCCGCTGTTGGAAAGAGGCAGGTAATGAATCAGGAACTGATCAACGTCTTCTCGCCCGGGAAAGAGGTCCCGGCTTTCGATCGAATCCGTATTTCGCTCGCAAGTCCGGACCAAATCCTGCGCTGGAGTCACGGCGAAATCAAAAAGCCGGAAACGATCAATTACCGCACCTTCAAGCCAGAGCGCGACGGCCTGTTCTGCGCGCGCATCTTCGGCCCGGTGAAGGACTACGAGTGCTTGTGCGGCAAGTACAAGCGCATGAAGTACAAGGGCATCGTCTGCGAGAAATGCGGCGTCGAGGTGACGGTGCAGAAAGTGCGCCGCGACCGCATGGGCCACATCGAATTGGCCAGCCCCGTCGCGCATATCTGGTTCCTGAAATCGCTGCCCTCGCGCATCGGCCTCATGCTCGACATGACGCTGAAGGATCTGGAGCAGGTTCTCTATTTCGAGAAGTACATCGTCATCGAGCCGGGCCTTACGCCGCTCAAGGACCGTCAGTTGCTCACCGAAGACGAGTATTACAAGGCGCAGGACGATTACGGCCAGGACAGCTTCACCGCCAAAATCGGCGCGGAAGCCATTCGCGATCTTCTGGACACGATCGAGCTTGAGAAGCTCAAGGCACAGCTTCGCGCCGATATCTCCGAAAGTGGCGGCAGCACGGGCGAGAAGGCCAAAAAGATGGTCAAGCGCCTCAAGCTGGTCGAGGCATTCATGGAGTCGGGCAACCGTCCGGAATGGATGATCCTCACCGTGGTGCCGGTGATCCCGCCCGAGCTACGCCCGCTGGTGCCGCTCGATGGTGGCCGCTTCGCCACGTCCGACCTGAACGATCTCTATCGCCGCGTCATCAACCGCAACAATCGTCTGAAGCGGCTGATGGAGTTGAAGGCGCCCGACATCATCGTGCGCAACGAAAAGCGCATGCTCCAGGAAGCCGTCGACGCCTTGTTCGACAACGGCCGCAGGGGACGCGTCATCACCGGCGCCAACAAGCGCCCGCTGAAATCGCTGGCCGATATGCTGAAAGGCAAGCAGGGCCGCTTCCGCCAGAACCTGCTCGGCAAGCGCGTGGACTATTCGGGCCGCTCGGTCATCGTGGTCGGCCCCGAACTCAAGCTGCATCAGTGCGGCCTGCCGAAGAAAATGGCGCTCGAATTGTTCAAGCCGTTCATCTATGCGCGGCTCGAGGCGAAGGGATTCAGCCAGACCGTCAAGCAGTCGAAGAAGCTGGTGGAGAAAGAGAAGCCCGAGGTCTGGGACATTCTCGAAGAAGTCATCCGCGAGCATCCGGTGCTCTTGAACCGCGCGCCGACGCTGCACCGTTTGGGCATTCAGGCGTTCGAGCCGGTGCTAATCGAAGGCAAAGCGATCCAGCTGCATCCGCTGGTCTGCACGGCATTCAACGCCGACTTCGACGGCGACCAGATGGCCGTGCACGTACCGCTGTCGCTCGAGGCTCAGCTCGAAGCGCGCGTGCTGATGATGTCGACCAATAACATCCTCTCGCCCGCGAACGGCAAGCCGATCATCGTGCCGACGCAGGACATCATTCTTGGCCTCTATTACATCAGCCAGGAACGGGACAAAGAGCCGGGCCAAGGCATGGTGTTCCACGACATGGGCGAGATCGAGCACGCGTTGAACGCGGGCGCGGTCACGCTGCATGCCAAGGTGGAAGCGCGCTATCGCACCGTGGACAAGGACGGCAAGCCGATCATCGTGCGCCTGAAGTCCACGCCCGGCCGCATGATGATCGCCGAGCTTATGCCGCGGCATCCCAAAATTCCGATCGAGCTGGTGAACAAGCAGCTGCGCAAGCAGGAGATCTCGCACCTGATCGATGAGGTTTATCGCCATTGCGGCCAGAAGGAGACGGTTCTCTTCTGCGACGCCATCATGGCGCTGGGCTTCCGCGAAGCCTTCAAGGCCGGCATTTCTTTCGGCAAGGACGACATGGTCGTGCCGGCGGCGAAGACCAGCCTGATCGACTCCGCGCGCCACCACGTGCGCGAGCTCGAACAGCAATATCAGGAAGGCCTCACCACCGATCGCGAGAAATACAACCAGGTCATTGACGTGTGGAACAAGTGCACGGACCAGGTGGCGGCGGAAATGATGAAGGAGATCTCGCAGCCCAAAACCGACCCGAAGACGGGCCGCATCATGGAGATAAACTCCATCCATATGATGGCGCACTCGGGCGCCCGCGGCAGCCAACAGCAAATGAAGCAGCTGGCCGGCATGCGCGGCCTGATGGCCAAACCGTCTGGCGAGATCATCGAGACACCCATCCTTTCCAATTTCAAGGAAGGACTGACGGTGCTCGAGTACTTCAACTCGACGCACGGTGCGCGCAAAGGTCTGGCCGACACAGCGCTCAAGACGGCGAACTCTGGCTACCTGACCCGCCGTCTGGTCGACGTGGCCAACGATTGCATCATCTCGGCGGAAGATTGCGGCACCAAGAAGGGCATCACCGTGCAGGCTGTCATCGACGGCGGGCAGGTGGTGGCCTCGCTCACCGAGCGCATCCTCGGCCGCACGGCCGCGGAAGAGGTGAAGCATCCCGAGTCCGGCGAAACCATCATTCGCCGCGGCAAGGAGATCACCGAGGATTTCGCCGAAAGAATCGAGAACGCGCACGTTCCCAAGGTGAAAGTGCGTTCGGTGCTCTCGTGCGAATTGCTCGAAGGCGTCTGCGGCAAATGCTACGGGCGCGATCTGGCGCGCGGCACGCCGGTGAATATCGGCGAGGCTGTCGGCGTGATTGCGGCGCAGTCGATCGGCGAGCCTGGTACTCAGCTCACCATGCGCACCTTCCACATCGGTGGTGCCGCGCAGGTGGCGGGCCAGTCGAAGCTGGAAGCCAGCCACGACGGTAAGGTGAAAGTTCTCAACCGCAACGTGGTGCGCGATTCACAGGGCAAGTTGGTAGCGATGGGCCGCAACATGCAGATCGCCCTTGTTGACGGAAAGGGCGTCGAGCGCGCCTCGCACCGCATCACCTATGGCGCGCGCCTGATGGTGGACGAGGGGCAGAACGTCAAGCGCGGGGAACGCATCGCCGAGTGGAACCCGAACTCGCTCCCCATCCTGACGGAAGTCGAAGGCACCGTGCGCTACGAAGATCTGGTCGAAGGCGTGTCGTTGAAAGACGTCGCCGACGAAACCACCGGCGTGTCGCAGAAGGTTGTTATCGACTGGCGCGTGGGCTCGAAGAATACGGACCTGCGTCCCGCCATCGCCATTGTCGACAAGAAGGGCAAGGTCATCAGCCTGGCCAACGGCGAAGCACGCTATCCGCTCTCCGTCGACGCCATTTTGTCGGTGGAGGACGGCGCGGAAGTGAAGGCGGGCGACGCGCTCGCGCGCATCCCGACCGAGTCCGCGAAGACGCGCGACATTACGGGCGGCCTGCCGCGCGTGGCCGAGCTCTTCGAAGCGCGCAAGCCCAAGGATTGCGCCGTGTTGGCGGAAATCGACGGCTTCATCGAATACGGCAAGGACTACAAGAATAAGCGCCGCATCGTGCTCAAGCCGAAAAACGACAAGCTGGAGCCGGTGGAATATCTGCTGCCGAAAGCCAAGCACGTCAGCGTGCGCGAAGGCGATTATGTGGAGAAGGGCGACTTCATCATCGAAGGTCACCCGAGCCCGCATGACATCCTGCGCATCAAAGGCGTGGAAGAGCTTGCGATTTACCTCATCCAGGAGATCCAGGAGGTCTATCGTCTGCAAGGCGTGAAGATCAACGACAAGCACATCGAGGTGATCGTCCGCCAGATGATGCAGAAGATGGAGATCGAGGACGGCGGCGATACGACGCTGCTGATCGGTGAACAGGTCGATCTGGCCGAGATGGAAGAGGCCAACAAGAAGGCGCAGGAGGCGGGCGGCAAGCCCGCCAAGGGCCGGCCTGTTCTGCTCGGTATCACCAAGGCGTCGTTGCAGACGCGCTCGGTGTTTTCGGCGGCGTCGTTCCAGGAGACTACACGCGTGCTCACCGAGGCGGCCGTTCACGGCAAGGTGGATACGCTGGAAGGTCTCAAGGAAAACGTCATTGTCGGCCGCCTCATTCCAGCGGGCACCGGCGGCGCCATTTCGCGCATCCGCCGCATCGCGGCCGAGCGTGACCGCGCGCTCTTGGCCGAGCGGAAGCCTCCCGAGGAGACGCCAGCGCTGGAAGGCCCAGTCGCAGCGGAGTGACACGCGATCCTCATGCTTCGACGAGCTCAGCATGAGGATTTACGAATCGCCTCACCCTGAGCCTGTCGAAGGGTGAGGCGCATAAATTGGCCGCCGGGAGAAATCCCGGCGGCCTTGCTTTCTGCTCCCTGTTGTCATGGCCCGCGAATGCGGGCCACCCAGTTCGGTTCTGCACCCACTTGGGTGGGTCACCTGGGTCGCCCGCATTTGCGGGCGATGACAATTCATATTGCGCAAATATCTAGCGCAAGAAATGGGAGTGTTTGGCAGTCGGGATGCGTTACCATCGACTCATGCTGCCAAAACCATTCTCCTGGGACAGGGCCGAAGCGCGCGCCGGCCGTTTGAACGGCAAGTTCATCATTGGCGTGGTGACGACGGGCATTTATTGCCTGCCGAGCTGCGCCGCGCGCCAGCCCAAGCCCGAGAACGTCCGCATCTTCAAGACCGAGGACGATGCCAAAGCCGCAGGCCTGCGCGCCTGCAAGCGTTGCCGACCTAACCTCTTTTATCGCGGCGAGGACGAGAACATCTCGTTGTTCGAGGGTTTGGCCGCGCGCGTGCGCGCAGCACCAAGCGAATTCGCCGATGCCGGCGCGTTGGCACGCGCGGCGGGCGTCAGCCAGACCAAACTGGGCGAGTTGTTTCGCGCCCATGCGCACCTAGCGCCGGCATCGTGGCTGCGGCGTGAGCGCGTGCGGCTGGCCAGCCGCGCGCTGCTCGATGGCAGCGACAAGGTGGTAGATGTTGGCTATGCCGCGGGCTTCGAGAGCGAGTCCGTCTTTCATCGCCAGTTCCTGGCTCTCGCGCGCATGACGCCGGGCGCCTATCGTGCGCTGAAGGGCGCGAGCGTGTTCCTGCTGCATCTGCCGGCCGGTTATCGCGCCACCGAAATCCTCACCTATCACGCGCGCGATCCGGAAAGCCTGTGCGAGAAAAGCGAAGGCAACAAGATTTGGAAGGCGCTACGGACGCCCGATGGACCTACTGTGCTGGAAATCTCGCTCGAGTCCGAAGGCGCCTGGTGCCGCGCGCATGCGAGCCAAAAGCTTGGCCACGACAGCACGGCGCTGCTGCACGCGTCGGCGCTTCGCATGCTTGGCCTCAACAACGAGATTGCGCTGTTCGAGAAGCGGGTGGCCGCCGATCCCAAGCTGAAAGTCTTCACTAAGCGCAAGGGCCTGCGTGTGCCCACCATCCCGACGGGCTTCGATGGCTTGTGCTGGGCGATCATCGGCCAACAGATCAACGTGAAGTTCGCGGCAGCACTTCGCCGCGAAATCATCCATTTGGGCGGCGAGGCATGCGAAGGCGGCATGATCGCTCATCCAACGCCCGCGCGCGTCGCCGACATCGGCGCGAAAATTCTCACCAAGCGCCGCTATTCGCGCTCGAAAGCCGACTATCTCATGGGTGCCGCGCGCGAAGTCGCCGAAGGTCGCCTCGATATCGAGAATCTGCAAGGCGGCTCAGCGGCGGCGGCAGAAAAGAAACTCACCGCCATCCGCGGCATCGGCACCTGGACCGCGCGCTATGTGATGCTACGCGGTGGCTTTGCCGACAGTGCGCCGGTCGGCGACAGCGCGCTCGCAACCGCGCTCCAACGCATGCACGGAATGAAAACGCGGCCCGAGCACGACGAGGTCAATACGCTGATGCAGGGCTTCGCACCGCATCGCAGCCTGGCCACCGTGCATTTGTGGGCGAGCCTGAAGGACGCGGCATGAAAACCTATTGGGCGCCGATCGCATCGAAGTTCGGCAATTTTGCCGCCTGGGTGGACGAAGAAGGCAGGCTACTGCGCTTCAACCTGCGCGACACCGGCGCGGCCCAGATCGATCCTGCGGCCGAACGCAACGAAGCCAAGCTCGCGGAAGTTCAGAAGCAGGTCGCTGAATACGACGCCGGCGTGCGCCGCGAATTCGCTTTCGAGCGCAAGGCGGAAGGCCCTGCGCTGCACCAGCAGGTCTGGGAAGCGCTGATGGAAATTCCGTTCGGCGAAACCACCAGCTATGGCGCTATCGCCAAGAAACTCGGGCTCGATAATGGCGCCCGCGATGTTGGCGTCGCCAGTGCCGAGAACCCGATCGCCCTCATCGTGCCCTGCCATCGCGTCATCGGCAGCGACGGCACGCTCACCGGCTATGGTGGCGGATTGCCCATGAAACGCGCGCTTTTGGAACATGAAGCCCGCGTGTGCGGCCGGAAACTCGACCTGTTCGCGTAGTCACGTTTCCAGGCTGATGCGCAGCAACACGCGGTAACGCTCGGCGCCTGTGGCAAATCCATGCTCAATCGCATCCGGCGCGTGCGAGGGATTGTCCGCCCACGGCAGTTGCGTCTGCGCTGCCAGTGTTATCGTTATGGGCTCGGATGAAAATTGTACGGTTGGGCCGAGATAATATGCGCTGGTTTCTTCGTGCGATGAACCACCGAAAATCAGCCCATCGAATTCGTGCTCGTTGCTGAACTCGCCGCCCAGGCACCATTGCTCCGCCAGCACATAAGCAAGGCCCGCGCGGAATTCGAGCACGCTGCCTTCCGTCCAGTGACCTTCGTCGCGATCCCAAGCGTCCTCGACATTGATGTTGAAGGCGAAGCGAAGCGTATTGCTGAGGAAATTCTTTTGCAGCAGCAGCTTGGCCTCGAGCGCGCGCTCTTCCGCGCCCCAGCTTGGCTCGAAATAGAGCGCGAGGCCGATCGGGTCTTTCTCGGCATCGAGCAGCCTGTAAATCACTTCCGCGGAAACGCCAAGGAAACTGTCGCGGTCAATCTTCCCGTCCAGACGCGCGCGCGACCAGTCGTAATTCAGATAAAGCGCGCCCTGCAGGTTATCCGTAATGCCGTATTCCAGCTCGGTCCGGCTTTCGAAGGCGCGTAGGCCTTTTCTGCCATGGCCTTGCTTCCACCCCAGCCACTGCTCGAGCTCGCCTTCTCCTTCTTCTTCGACGTCGGTCGTGTAGGTGAAGGCAAACGGGTGAGCCGAGGACGGCTCGCCAGCCACCGCCGGAAGGGAAAGGGTCGAGAGGCGAACAAGCGCTGCAAGAATGCCTAAGGCGTTGGTCCAGAAGGAAAAAGTCATGCGCCCCACGCTGCAAATGATAATGATAAGCACTCGCATGTAGAAACTGGGCTGTCAACGCTGAATTCCTGCGGCGGATTGCACGGTTCCGATGGAAGGGAGGGGCTGAACGGGGTCGTGCCGCGATGCCCTAAATCGCAGAAAAACCTTGGCTTTCTGTGCTTGACGCAGCGCAACGCGACGCCATATATACCCCCACCTTCGTAGCAGGCCGTCGGCGTCAAACCCGCACGAAACGCTGCTTTGAAGCCGGTAGATCTGAGTAATGCGCGACCTGGCGCCAAATGCGTCCGGTCCTCCGCGTGTTCGGGCCACCCAACGCCATGCGTGGCCCGTATGATTTTTGGTTTGGTGAAAACGAAAGCGAGACGATGCCGACAGTCAATCAATTGGTGCGCAAGGCACGCGGCCGTAAGGCGAAGCGGAACAAGGTTCCAGCACTCGCCAATTGCCCGCAGAAGCGCGGCGTGTGCACGCGCGTCTACACCACGACGCCGAAGAAGCCGAACTCGGCGCTTCGCAAGGTAGCCAAGGTGCGCCTGACCAACGGTTTCGAGGTGGTGAGCTACATCCCCGGCGAAGGCCACAATCTGCAAGAGCACTCGGTGGTGCTGATCCGCGGCGGCCGTGTAAAGGACTTGCCGGGCGTGCGCTATCACATCTTGCGCGGTGTGCTCGACACGCAAGGGGTCAAAGACCGCAAGCAACGCCGTTCGCTCTACGGCGCCAAAAGACCGAAGTAGGAGCCACCGATGTCACGCCGCCGCCGCGCAGAGAAAAGGGAGATCGTTCCCGACGCCAAATATGGCGATCTCATCCTGGCCAAATTCATGAACTGCCTGATGTATCAGGGCAAGAAATCGGTGACCGAAGGCATCGTCTATGGCGCTTTCGAAACCATCCAGGCCAAGACGCGCCAGGATCCGATCAACGTCTTTCACGAAGCGCTGCGCAATGTCAGCCCCGCCCTCGAAGTGCGCTCACGCCGCGTCGGCGGCGCCACTTATCAGGTGCCGGTCGAAGTGCGCCCCGACAGAAGCCGCGCGCTGGCCATTCGCTGGATCATCATCGCCGCGCGCGACCGCAACGAGCCCACCATGATGGCGCGCCTCTCGGGCGAGCTGATGGACGCGGCCTCCAATCGCGGCACGGCGGTAAAGAAGCGCGAAGACACGCACAAGATGGCGGAAGCCAACCGCGCTTTCTCGCATTATCGCTGGTAACCGAGTAAGCCCCGATGGCCCGACAAACCCCCCTCGATCGCTATCGCAACATCGGCATTGCCGCGCATATCGACGCCGGCAAGACGACGACGACCGAGCGCATCCTCTATTACACCGGCCGCAGCCATAAGATCGGCGAAGTGCACGACGGCGCCGCCACCATGGACTTCATGGAGCAGGAGCAGGAGCGCGGCATCACGATTACGTCGGCCGCCACCACATGTTTTTGGCGCGACCATCGCGTCAACATCATCGACACGCCGGGCCACGTCGACTTCACCATCGAGGTCGAACGCTCGATGCGCGTGCTCGATGGCGCGGTGGCGGTGTTCGATGCGGTAGCTGGCGTCGAGCCACAATCCGAAACCGTGTGGCGTCAGGCCGACAAGTACAAGGTTCCGCGCATCTGCTTCGTCAACAAGATGGACCGCACCGGCGCCGATTTCCCGCGCTGCGTGGCCATGATGATCGATCGCCTCGGCACCAAGCCGTTGGTAACGCAGCTCCCCATCGGTGTGGAAGCGGGCTTCAAGGGTGTTGTCGATCTCGTGGCAATGAAGGCGTTGATCTGGAAGGACGAGAACCTCGGTGCGGATTACGAGGTGCTGGATATTCCGGCGGATATGAAGGCCAAGGCCGACGAGTATCACACCAAGCTAGTGGAGACGGCGGTCGAGCAGGACGAGAAGCTGCTCGAGGCCTATCTCGACGGCAAACATCCGAGCGTCGAAGATTTGAAGCGCTGCATCCGCAAGGGCACGACCACGTTCCATTTCGTGCCGGTGCTGTGCGGCTCGGCCTTCAAAAACAAGGGCGTGCAGCCGCTGCTCGATGCCGTGGTGGATTATCTGCCGTCGCCGCTCGACGTGCCGCCGGTCGAAGGCACCGCGCCCCATAAGGACGAGAAACTGGTCCGCAACGCCGACGACAAGGCGCCGTTTGCCGGCCTTGCCTTCAAGGTGATGGACGATCCCTTCGTCGGCTCGATCACCTTCGTGCGCATCTATTCCGGCACGGTGGTGTCCGGCACGGCTGCGCTCAATTCGGTGAAAGATCAAAAAGAGCGGGTGGGCCGCATGCTGCTGATGCATGCGAACAACCGCGAAGACATCAAGGAAGCCTATGCCGGCGATATCGTGGCTTTTGCCGGCCTGAAATATTCGACCACCGGCGAAACGCTGTGCGATCCGCAGAACCCGATCGTGCTGGAAAAGATGGAATTCCCCGATCCGGTGATCGAGCTCGCCATCGAGCCCAAGACCAAAGCCGACCAGGAAAAGATGGGCGTCGCCTTGCAGCGCCTGGCGCAGGAAGACCCTTCCTTCCGCGTCTCCACCGACCAGGAGTCGGGCCAGACCATCCTCAAGGGCATGGGCGAGCTTCACCTCGAGATCAAGGTCGATATCCTCAAGCGCACCTACAAGGTCGACGCCAATGTTGGCGCGCCGCAGGTGGCCTACCGTGAAACGCTTTCGCGCCCGGTCGACGTCGACTACGTCCACAAGAAGCAGACCGGCGGCGCAGGTCAATACGCGCGGGTGAAGATCACGTTCGAGCCGTTGCCGCCGGGTTCTGGCTTCGTGTTCGAGGACGATGTGCGAGGCGGCTCGGTTCCTAAGGAATTCATTCCGGCAGTCGAAAAAGGTCTCAAGGCGCAGAAGGAGAGTGGATTGCTCGCCGGCTTCCCGGTCATCGATTTCAAGGCTTCTCTTACCGACGGCGATTACCACGAAGTGGACTCCAACGCGCTCACCTTCGACATCGCGGCGCGCGCGGCATTCCGCGAGCTGGCGAGCCGAGGCGTCGTGAAACTCCTCGAACCGGTGATGAAGGTCGAAGTGGTGACGCCCGACGATTTCCTCGGCGGCGTGATCGGCGACCTCAATGCGCGGCGCGGGCAGGTTCAAGGAACCGATTCACGCGGCAATGCACAGATCGTCACCGCGATGGTGCCGCTCGCCAACATGTTCGGTTACATCAATACGCTGCGTTCGATGACGCAAGGACGCGCGCAGTATTCCATGCAGTTCGATCATTACGAGCAAGTGCCGCAAGCAATCGCGGACGAAGTCAAAGCGAAATACGCCTAAAACAGACGGAGGCAGACAATGGCCAAGGCAAAGTTCGAACGCACAAAGCCCCACTGCAACGTGGGCACCATCGGTCACGTCGACCACGGGAAGACGACGCTAACAGCGGCGATGACCAAGGTTAGCCACGACAAGGGCTGGACGCAGACCGCGGTCTCCTATGACCAGGTGGCGAAAGCCTCCGAAAGCCAGGGCCGGCGCGATCCGACCAAGATTCTGACGATCGCGACGTCTCACGTTGAGTATTCGACGGCGAAGCGCCACTACGCGCATGTCGACTGCCCCGGCCACGCCGACTACGTGAAGAACATGATCACGGGCGCGGCGCAGATGGACGGCGCCATCCTCGTGGTCTCGGCCGCTGACGGCCCCATGCCGCAGACGCGCGAGCACATCCTGCTCGCCCGCCAGGTGGGCGTGCCCTACATCGTGGTCTTCCTCAATAAGATCGACCTCGTGGACGATCCCGAGTTGATCGACCTGGTTGAGCTCGAAATTCGCGAGCTGCTGACCAAGTACAACTTCCCGGGCGACAAAGTCCCCATTATCCGCGGCTCCGCCATCAAGGCGCTGAACGGCGAGAAGGGCGACACGGCGGACGGCGCGATCATGAAGCTCTATGAGGCCCTCGACAGCTACGTTCCGCTGCCCGAGCGTCCCATCGACCAGCCGTTTCTCATGCCGATCGAAGACGTATTCTCTATCTCGGGCCGCGGCACCGTGGTCACGGGCCGTATCGACCGCGGCAAGGTGAAGGTCTCGGAGGAAGTGGAGATCGTGGGCTTACGCGACACGCAGAAGACGGTCGTCACGGGCGTCGAGATGTTCCGCAAACTCTTGGACGAAGGCGTTGCCGGCGACAACGTGGGCTGCCTGCTGCGCGGCATCGACAAGGAAGCCGTCGAGCGCGGCCAGGTGCTGTGCAAGCCCGGCTCGATCAAGCCGCACAAGAAGTTCAATGCGGAAGCCTACATCCTCACCAAGGACGAGGGCGGCCGTCACACGCCGTTCTTCAACAACTACCGGCCGCAGTTCTACTTCCGCACCACGGACGTGACCGGCCAGGTGACGCTGCCTGCCGGCACCGAAATGGTGATGCCGGGCGATAACTGCGCCATGGAGGTGCTGCTCGTCGTTCCCATCGCCATGGAAGAGAAGCTGCGTTTCGCCATCCGTGAGGGCGGCCGCACAGTGGGCGCGGGCGTCGTCACCAAGATCCTCGAATAGGAAGGCGGAAATCGGCTTCGGCCGTAAAGAAATGACAATGCAAGGCCAGAATATCCGCATACGGCTGAAAGCCTTCGACCACCGTATTCTCGACAACTCCACGAAGGAGATCGTGAACACGGCGAAGCGCACGGGCGCGCAGGTGCGCGGGCCCATCCCGCTGCCGACCCGCATCGAGCGCTTCACGGTCAACCGTTCGCCGCACGTGGATAAGAAAAGCCGCGAGCAATTCGAAATCCGCACCCATAAGCGGTTGCTCGACATCATCGACCCCACGCCGCAGACGGTAGACGCGCTGATGAAGCTCGATCTCGCCGCCGGCGTGGACGTCGAGATCAAGCTCTAAGGTTGACGATACACATGCGCACAGGCGTCATCACACAGAAGGTCGGCATGACCCGCCTCTTCCTAGAGGACGGGCGGCATGTCCCTGTGACTGTGCTGAAGCTCGACAAATGCCAGGTCGTGGCGACCCGCACCAAGGACAAGGACGGCTATACCGCTGTCCAGTTGGGCACGGGCTTCGTGAAAGCGAAGAGCGTGTCCAAGCCAGAGCGCGGCCGCTTCGCCAAGCAGGGGGTCGAGCCCAAGCGTAAGCTCACCGAGTTCCGCGTCGACGAGAAGAACCTCCTCGATGTGGGCGACGAAATCCTCGCTTCGCACTTCGTGTCGGGCCAGATGGTCGACGTCACCGGCGTCACCATCGGCCGCGGCTTCACGGGCGCAATGAAGCGCTGGAATTTCCGCGGGCTCGAGGCGAGCCACGGCGTGTCCATCTCGCACCGCTCGCTGGGTGGAACTGGTGGCCGTCAGGACCCGGGCAAGGTCTTCAAGAACAAGAAGATGCACGGCCATTACGGCACCGAGCGCGTGACCACGCAGAACGTGCAGGTCGCCAAGGTCGATGTCGAGCGCGGCCTCATCATGATCCGCGGCGCCGTGCCCGGCGCCAAAGGCGGCTGGGTAATGGTGCGCGACGCAGCCAAACGCATGCGCCCGAAAGAGGCACCGATGCCGGCCTCGGTGAAGAAGCGCGAGACCAATGGCAAGGAAGCGCCGGCCGATGCCGCCACGGAAGAGAAGAAGGCAGAGGGCTGAGATGAAGCACAAAGTCCTCACCTTCGACGCCAAGGCCGCGGGCGAAATCGATCTCAAGGACGAGATCTTCGGTCTCACGCCACGCGAAGACATTTTGCAGCGCGTGGTCGTCTGGCAGCTCGCCAAGCGCCGCGCCGGCACGCACAAGACGCTGACGCGCGGCGAAGTGAACCGCACGACCAAGAAATGGTACAAGCAGAAAGGCACTGGCAGCGCCCGTCACGGCGCGCGCTCGGCGCCGCTGTTTGTCGGCGGCGGCAGGGCCATGGGTCCGGTGCTGCGCAGCCATGAGTTCTCGCTGCCCAAGAAAGTACGCGCGCTGGGTCTCAAGCATGCGCTGTCGGCCAAGGCGAAAGAGTCCAAGATCGTCGTGGTCGATGAAGCCACTGCGAAAGAAATCAAGACCAACGCGTTGGCGAAGAATCTGGGCAAGCTGAAGGCTAGCAACGCACTGATCGTGGACGGCGCGTTCGACAAGAATTTCGAGATGAGTGCGCGCAACTTGCCTGACGTCACGTTGGTGTCGGCGGCAGGATTGAATGTCTACGACATCCTGCGCCGCGACACACTGGTGCTCACCAAGGCGGCAGTGAAGGCGATTGAAGAAAGATTTGGCTCAGAGAGGTTCGCATGAAGACGAGCCACGACATCATTCTTTCGCCGGTGATCACGGAAAAGGCGACGCGCCTTTCCGAAGTGAACCAGGTTGTCTTCCGCGTGCCGCTCACGGCCACCAAGCCGCAGATCGCCAAGGCCGTGGAAGAGCTGTTCAAGGTCAAGGTGAAGGCGGTCAACACGGTGCGCGCCAAGGGTAAGCCGAAATCGTGGCGCGGCCAGCGCTATGTGCGCAGCGATTCAAAAAAAGCGATCGTGACTCTCGAAGAGGGCCACCAAATCGATATTACGACGGGATTGTGAGGCACGAATGGCGCTGAAAACCTACAAACCAACGACTCCCGGTCAGCGCCAACTGGTTCTGGTCGACCGCTCGATGCTGCACAAGGGCGCGCCGGTAAAGGCGCTCACCAAAGGCAAGAAGCAGTTCGCCGGCCGCAACAACACGGGACGCATTACCGTGCGTTGGCAGGGCGGCGGGCACAAGCAGAGCTATCGGCTGATCGATTTCAAGCGCACCAAGCACGACATGCCGGCCAAGGTGGAGCGCCTGGAATACGATCCCAACCGCTCAGCCTTTATCGCGCTGGTGAAATACAAGGACGGCGAGCTCTCTTATATATTGGCGCCACAGCGCCTTGCGCCTGGCGACACCGTGATTTCCGGCGACAAGGTCGACGTGAAGCCTGGCAACGCCATGCCGCTCGCGGCCGTGCCCGTCGGCACCATCGTGCACAATATCGAGATGAAGCCCGGCAAGGGCGGTCAGATCGCGCGTGCAGCGGGCTCCTATGCGCAATATCTCGGCCGCGATGCGGGCTACGCGGTCCTGCGTCTGAACTCGACCGAAGTGCGCCGCGTGCTCTTGGAATGCAAGGCCACGATCGGCGCCGTGTCGAACCCCGATCACATGAACGAAGTGATCTCGAAAGCCGGGCGCAATGTCTGGCGCGGCAAGCGCCCATCCGTGCGCGGCACGGCGATGAACCCGATCGACCATCCGCATGGCGGCGGCGAAGGCCGCACCAAGGGCGGCCGTCATCCGGTGACGCCGTGGGGCAAGGGAACCAAGGGCAACAAGACGCGCAAGAATAAACGCACCGACAAAGACATCGTCCGCTCGCGTCACGCGCGGAAGCTGCAAGGGTAGGGATATGACACGTTCGGTTTGGAAAGGCCCATTCATCGACGGATATCTGCTGAAGAAGGCGGAGGCCGCGCGCGGGAGCTCCCGCAAGGACGTGATCAAGATCTGGTCGCGCCGCTCGACCATCTTGCCGCAATTCGTTGGGCTCACCTTCGGCGTCTATAACGGCCAGAAGCACATTCCTGTGCTCATCACCGAAGACATGATCGGTCACAAATTCGGCGAGTTCTCACCCACACGCATCTTCCGCGGCCACTCCTCGGACAAGAAGGTCACGCTTGGCGAAGGCGCTGCGGCGCCCGCAGCCGCCGCAGCCCCGGGCGCCGCGCCAAAGGCCGCCCCAGGCGCCGCACCGAAAGCACCGGGATCCTGATCATGGGCAAGCCGTCTCGTCCGCGCGCACTTTCGGACAGCCAGGCTCGCGCCGTGGGCACGAACATCCGCACGTCCCCACGCAAGTTGAACCTGGTTGCACAGTCCATCCGCGGCCAGCGGGCGGAAGTGGCGCTGGCGACGCTCACCTTTTCGCCCAAGCGCATCGCCCGCGACGTGAAGAAGGTTCTGCAGTCGGCCATCGCCAATGCCGAGAACAATCACGACCTCGATGTGGACGATCTGGTGGTGACCGAAGCCCATGTCGGCAAGAACATGGTGCTGGGCCGCTTCCATGCGCGCGCCCGTGGACGTGGCGCCGCCATCGAAAAGCCCTTCAGCCAGCTCACCATCGTGGTCGAAGAGAAGCGCGCGCCGGTCGTGGCCAAGGAAGACAAAGAAGAGAAAGAGCAGCCGAAGGCGAAAGCGTCCGCTCCGGCAAAGAAGAAATCTGCGCCGAAGCGCAAGGAGAAAGCCTGATGGGTCAGAAAGTAAATCCGATCGGGCTGCGGCTCGGTGTCAACCGGACCTGGGATTCGCGCTGGTACGCGAACAAGAAGGAGTACGGAAAACTCCTCCAGGAAGACATCAAGATCCGCAATCACCTGATGGACAAGCTCAAGCAGGCGGGCGTGTCGCGCATCCTGATCGAGCGGCCGCACAAGAAATGCCGCATCACCATCCATTCGGCGCGTCCTGGCGTGGTGATCGGCAAGAAGGGCGCCGACATCGACAAGCTAAAGGCCGAGCTCGCCAAGTTCACGGACAGCGAGATCCATCTCAACATCGTCGAGATCCGCAAGCCCGAGATCGACGCCAAGCTGGTGGCCGACAACATCGCCCAGCAGCTCGAGCGCCGCGTCGCTTTCCGCCGCGCCATGAAGCGCGCCGTGCAATCGGCGATGCGGCTGGGCGCGCAGGGCATCCGTATCAACTGCACGGGCCGCCTGGGCGGCGCCGAAATCGCCCGCATCGAGTGGTACCGCGAGGGCCGCGTGCCGCTGCACACACTGCGCGCCGACATCGACTACGGCGTTGCGACCGCCAAAACGACCTACGGCACCTGCGGCGTCAAAGTCTGGGTGTTCAAAGGTGAGATCATGGATCACGACCCGATGGCGCAGGACAAGCGCATGGCCGAGGCCGCCGAAAGCCGCCCGCGCCCAGCAGCCGCGCCGGAGTAAGGAACCATGCTTCAACCCGCCCGCACAAAATTCCGCAAGCAACACAAAGGCCGCATCCATGGGCAGGCTAAGGGCGGCAGCGCGCTCGCTTTCGGCAGTTATGGCCTCAAGGCGATGGAGCCCGAGCGGTTGAACGCGCGCGAAATCGAAGCGGCGCGCCGCGCCCTCACGCGCCACATGAAACGCGCGGGCCGCGTGTGGATCAGAATTTTTCCGGACGTGCCCGTGTCGAAGAAGCCCGCCGAAGTGCGCATGGGTTCCGGCAAGGGCGCTCCCGAATTCTGGGTGGCGAAGATCAAACCGGGACGCATCCTGTTCGAAGTGGATGGCGTGTCGCGTGAAGTGGCGAAAGAAGCGATGGATCTGGCGGCGGCGAAGCTTTCGATCTCCACCAAGTTCGTAGCGCGGTTGGGACTCTGAGGTTGAAGATGGCCGAAGCGGCTGAATGGAGAGGCAAGACGCCGGACGAGCTACAGGATGCGCTCGTCAAGCTGAAGAAAGAGCAGTTCAATCTGCGCTTTCAGAAGGCGAACGGCCAGCTCGAGAACACCAGCCGGCCGCGCGAAGTGCGACACGACATCGCGCGCATCATGACGATCGTCGTCGAGCGCGCGAAGCATCCGGAAGCTGTCAGCGCGATGGCGGCGAAGCCTGCGAAGGCCGCAAAAGAAAAAGCGCCAAAGGCCGAGAAGGCCGCGAAGCCCGCGGCAAAGAAGCCCGCGAAGAAGCCCGCGAAGAAGAAATAGGAGCGAGTTATGCCGAAACGCGTATTGCAGGGTGTGGTGGTGAGCGACAAAAACGCCAAGACCGTCGTGGTCAAGGTGGAGCGCCGCTTCATGCACCCAACCTTCGGCAAGACCATCAGCCGCTCGAAGAAATATCACGCGCACGACGAGAAGAAGACCTTCAAGGTCGGCGACGTCGTGCGCATCCGTGAGTGCCGCCCGATCTCGAAGTTGAAGCGCTGGGAAGTGGTCGAGCGCGTGGGAGCGAGTGCGAAATCATGATTCAGATGACCACAGAGCTCGACGTGGCCGACAATTCCGGAGCGCGGCGCGTCATGTGCATCAAGGTGCTGGGCGGCTCGCGCCGCCGCTATGCCACCGTGGGCGACACGATCGTCGTCAGCGTGAAGGACGCCATCCCGCGCGGCCGCGTGAAGAAGGGCGAAGTGCTCAAGGCCGTGGTGGTGCGTACCGCGCACGGCGTGCGCCGTCCCGACGGCAGCCTGATCCGCTTCGACTCGAACGCGGCAGTGCTGGTAACACCACAAGGCGAGCCCATCGGCACGCGCATCTTCGGACCGGTGACGCGCGAGCTGCGCGCCAAGAACCACATGAAGATCATCAGCCTTGCGCCGGAGGTGCTGTAATGGCGGCGAAGATAAAAAAGGGCGACCGCGTGATCGTCACCTCGGGCCGCGACAAGGGCAAGAAGGGCGAAGTGATGCGCGTCATGCCCGCCGAAATGCGCGCACTCGTTGCCGGCGTGAACCTGGTCAAGCGCCACCAGCGCCAGACCGCGCGCGCGCAGGGCGGCATCATCTCGAAGGAAGCGCCGGTGCATTTTTCGAAGCTTGCGCATGTCGATCCCAAGTCGGGCAAGCCCACGCGCATTGGCTGGAAGAAACTGACAGATGGACGAATGGTGCGTTTTGCCAAGAAGTCCGGAGAAGTGATTGATGTCTGAAGAAGAGAAAAAGAAACCGGAAAAGGCGGCCAAGCCCGAAGGCGCTGAAAAGCCCGCAAAGGCTGCGAAGGCCGACAAGACGGAAGGCGCGCCGAAGCCTGACAAGGCGGCGAAGCCTGAAAAGGCCGAGGGCGGCGAGAAGGCCCCCAAGGCCGAGAAGAGCAAGAAGCGCGAGGAAAAAGGCGCGGGCACTGTCGTGGCCGTGGGCGAGACCGCGCGTGATCCCAACTACGTGCCGCGCTTCAAGCAGCGCTACAACGACGTCATCCGCCCCGAGCTGATGAAGAAGTTCGGCTACAAGAACAAGCTTCAGGCGCCACGTCTGGAAAAGATCGTGCTGAACATCGGCGCAGGTGAAGCGGCCTCCGACGGCAAGAAAATTCAGGCGGCGTTGAACGATTTGACCGCGATTGCCGGCCAGAAGGCAGTGATCACGCGGGCGAAGAAAGCCATCGCCACGTGGAAAATCCGCGTCGGCCTGCCGGTGGGCGTCAAGGTCACGCTGCGCAAGGACCGCATGTACGAATTTCTCGATCGCTTTGTCACCACGGCGATGCCGCGCATCCGCGACTTCCGCGGCGTCTCGGCCAAGAGCTTCGACGGGCGCGGCAACTGGTCGATGGGCCTCAAGGAGCACATCGTCTTTCTGGAAATCGATTACGACCGGACGGAAACCGTCTGGGGCATGGACATCACAATCTGCACGAGCGCCAGGAACAACGACGAAGCGAAAGCGCTTCTCGCCGGGTTCCAGGTGCCGTTCATGAATTAGGAGCGAAAGGCGAAATGGCAAAGCTCTCCCAGATCAACCGCAACAAGAAGCGCGAGAAGATGGTCGCGCGCTACGCTGCCAAGCGGGCCGCGCTCAAGGAGCGCGCCGAGGACATGTCGGTGCCGCCGGAAGAACGGTTCGCCGCGCGCATGAAGCTGGCGAAGCTGCCGCGCAACTCGTCGCCCTCGCGCATTCATCACCGTTGCGAACTGTCGGGGCGCTCCAAGGGCTATTACCGCAAACTCAAGGTGTCGCGTATCGCCTTGAGAGACCTAGCGAATTTCGGCCAGGCGCCGGGCATGACCAAGGCGAGCTGGTAGGAGAAACCGATGGCGATCAACGATCCAATTGGCGATCTCCTGGCCCGTCTCAAGAACGGGCAGATGCGGGGTCTGGCGAAAATCACCGCGCCGGCGTCGAAGCTGCGCGCCCATGTGCTCGATGTGTTGAAGGCGGAAGGGTTCATCCGCGACTACACCGCCGTCGAGTTCAAGAGCGGCAAGAAGGAATTCGAGATCGAGCTCAAATATCACGAGGGCCGCCCCGTGATCCGCGAGCTCAAGCGCATCTCGACGCCTGGGCGCCGCGTCTACAATTCCGTACGTGAGCTCAAGCCGCATCGCAGTGGTCTGGGTATTTCAATCTTATCCACGCCGCAGGGCGTGATGTCGGATGCACAGGCCCGCGAAAAGAATGTCGGCGGCGAAGTGCTCTGCCATGTGTTCTAGGCCCCGCGGGCGGATGCCCGCAATTGGAGTCGTTTAAACGATGTCTCGTATCGGCAAGAAACCAGTCGCACTGCCCAAGGGCGTTACCGCCTCGGTGACGAACGGCATGGTAACGGTCAAGGGGCCCAAGGGCGAGCTCAAGCTCAAGCTTGCGCCCGATGTGGATGCGGCGCTGAAGGACAACGCAATTGCGCTCACGCCCAAGGCCACCGAGCGTGCGCGCGCCATGTGGGGCATGCAGCGCACGCTGGTGAACAACTTGGTCGAGGGCGTGACGCACGGCTACACCAGCAAGCTCGAGATCAGCGGCGTCGGCTATCGTGCGGCGGTGCAGGGCAAAAATCTGCAGTTGCAACTCGGTTTCAGCCACGACGTGCAATATCCGATCCCGCAGGGCATCCAGATCGTTTGCGAAAAGCCGACCAACATCACGATCACGGGCATCGACAAGCAATTGGTGGGGCAGGTGGCGGCCGAGATCCGCGCCTTCCGCCCGCCGGAGCCGTATAAGGGCAAGGGCGTGAAATACGCGGACGAGTACGTCCGCCGCAAAGAAGGCAAGAAGAAATAATGAGGACCCAGGCAAAACTCTTCAGCCGCCGCCAGCACCGTGTGCGCTATCGCATCGGACAGGTGAGCCATGGCCGTCCGCGCTTGTCGGTGTACCGCTCGGGCCGGCACATCTATGCGCAGCTCATCGACGACGGCTCGCAGAAGACGATTGCGTCCGCCTCATCGATGGAAACGGCCAAAGGCGAAAGCAAGTCCAAGACCTGGAACGTGGCGTCTGCGGCCGAAGTGGGAAAACTGATTGCCCAGCGCGCGATCGAAAAGGGCGTGAAACAGGTCGCCTTCGATCGCGGCGGCTATCTTTATCATGGGCGCGTGAAAGCGCTCGCCGATGCCGCCCGCAAGGGCGGTCTAGAGTTTTAGGAGAAAACATGGCGCGTGAACGCCGCGAGAGAGACCGTGACCGCGAGGACCGCGAAGGCGAGCTGATCGACAAGCTCGTGCACATCAATCGCGTGGCCAAGGTGGTGAAGGGCGGCCGGCGCTTCGGCTTTGCCGCGCTCGTCGTCGTGGGCGATCAGCGCGGCCGCGTCGGCTTCGGCCATGGCAAGGCGCGCGAAGTGCCTGAGGCCATCCGCAAGGCCACCGACGCCGCCAAGCGCAACATGATCCGCGTGCCGCTCAAGGACGGCCGCACGCTCCATCACGAGAGCAAGGGCCATCACGGCGCGGGCAAGGTCATCGTGCGCCCCGCGGTGGCAGGCACAGGCATCATCGCCGGCGGCCCCATGCGTGCAGTGTTCGAGAGCCTGGGCGTGGGCGACGTCGTGTCCAAGAGCCTGGGAACGTCGAACCCGTACAACATGGTGCGTGCGACCTTCGATGCGTTGAAGCATCAGCAGTCGCCGCGCATGATCGCGCAGCGCCGCGGCAAGACGGTGACCGAGATTATTTCGCGCCGCGAAGGCAAAGACGCCAAGGCGGAAGCCGCGGCGGGAGGTTGATATGGTCGAGCACAAAGAGACAAAGCCCGCGACCGCGAAGAAACCCGCAGCGGCCAAGAAGCCCGTGGCACCGAAGCCTCATGCCGAGACGAAGGCCGCCGCTCCAGCCAAGCCTGTGGCAAAGAAGATTTCCGGCAAGACGGTCACCTTGCGTCAGATCAGAAGCGCCAACCGCAAGCCGGAGACGATTGCCGCGACGTTACGCGGCCTGGGCTTGGGCAAAATCAGCCGCGAGCGCACGCTGCAAGATACGCCGGCTGTGCGCGGCATGATACGCAAGGTACAGAACCTAATCGAAGTCGTGAACGAAACTTAGTCGTCATCGCCCGGCCCCCGGGCCGGGCCGTAGGCCCGCCCGAGGACAGGCTTGTCCGGGCAATCCAATTGGATGCCCCGCATAAAGCAGGGCATGACGAAATGGGATAGGATGCAAGTCATGAAGCTCAACCAGATCCGCGACAACGCGGGCGCGCGCAAGAAGAGGTTCAAGGTCGGGCGTGGCTCGAGCTCGGGCCTCGGCAAGACCGCGGGCCGCGGCGTCAAGGGCGCCAAGGCGCGCGCGGGCGTTTCGATTGCGGGCTTCGAAGGCGGCCAGACCGCGCTGCACCGTCGCGTGCCCAAGCGCGGCTTTTTCAACCATTTCGCCAACGATTTCGCCGAAGTGAATATCGGCCGCATCCAGGCGGCGGTGGATTCGGGCAAGCTGAAGGTCGAGGGCACGATCAATCACGAAACCCTCCTGGCCGCCGGCCTCACGCGCCATGCGCGTGACGGCGTGCGCTTGCTGGGCCACGGTGAGCTCAAAGCCAAACTGACGTTCGAGGTGGCGGGCGCCTCTAAGTCGGCGGTCGAGGCGGTGAAAAAAGCCGGCGGCAGCGTCACCATGACCTTCAAGAAACGCCAGAACATGAACAAAAAGGGCGAGCCTGGAAAACGTGTGCAACGGCGCAACAAGGCCGCGGAAAAACGCAACGCGGCCCAGGCAAACGCGTGAGCGGCTCCCCATATAGGGGTGGCCGCCTCGCTCGGGAGTAAGTGATGCCTTCAGCAGCCGAACAACTGGCAGCCAATTTCAACTTCTCCGCCTTCCAGAAGGCGACCGAGCTGCGCCAACGCATCTTCTTCACGCTGGTGGCGCTCGTCGTGGCCCGCCTCGGCACCTACATTCCGATGCCCGGCATCGATCCCGCCCAACTCGCGCGCGAGTTGCAGCAGCAGCAGGGTGGCCTGCTCGACATGTTCAACATGCTGGCAGGCGGCGCCATCTCGCGCATGGCTATCTTCTCGCTCGGCATCATGCCCTACATCTCATCGTCCATCATCATTCAGCTGATGACGACGGTGTCGCCCCAGCTCGAAGCCTTGAAGAAAGAAGGCGAGGCAGGGCGCAAGCAGCTCAACCAATACACGCGCTACGGCACGGTGCTCCTCGCGGCCCTGCAGGCCTATGGCATCGCTATCGGCTTGGAGAACTGGGGCAACGTGGTGATGGTCCCAGGCATGTTTTTCCGAATGTCTACGGTCATCACGTTGACCGGCGGCACCATCTTTCTGATGTGGCTGGGCGAGCAGATCACGGCGCGCGGCGTCGGCAACGGCATCTCGTTGATCATCTTCGCGGGCATCGTCGCGCGCTTCCCGACCTATGTGTTTCAGGCCTTCGAATCCGCGCGCACGGGCGCCATGTCGGCGGGTACGCTCTTCGTCCTGGTTGCGGGCATCGTCGCGCTGGTCACGCTGATTGTTTTCGTCGAACGGGCGCAGCGCCGCCTGCTGGTGCAATATCCCAAGCGACAACAGGGCAATCGAATATTCGGCGGCGAGTCCTCGCATCTGCCGCTCAAGCTGAACGTCTCGGGCGTGATTCCGCCGATCTTTGCTTCGTCGCTGTTGCTGTTGCCGGTTACGGCGGCCAACTTTAACGCGCAAAGCATTCCCAGCTGGCTGCAATCGATCGTGGCGCTGCTCGGCCACGGCCAGCCGCTGTTCATGATCCTCTATGGCGGCGGCATCATTTTCTTCGCGTTCTTCTATACGGCCATCGTTTTCAACCCGGATGACACAGCCGACAATCTCAAGAAGTATGGCGGCTTCATTCCCGGCATCCGGCCGGGCAAGAAGACGGCCGAGTACATCGACTATGTGCTGACGCGCATTACAGTGGTTGGCGCCGCCTATCTTGCCTTTGTCTGCCTTGTGCCGGAGTTCGCGGATTCCACGTCTGGCATCTTCTTCATGGGCGGCACGTCTATCCTGATCGTAGTCAGCGTGACCATGGATACGGTGGCGCAAATCCAGAGCCATCTTATCGCCCAGCAGTATGAAGGCTTGATCAAGAAGGCGAAGCTCAAAGGCGCGCGCACGGGCGGGCGTTTATGAACCTGATCCTGTTCGGCCCGCCGGGGGCCGGAAAGGGCACTCAGGCGAAGCTTCTCGAAGGCGCGCTCGGTCTCAAGCAGCTCTCGACCGGTGACATGTTGCGCGCGGCGGTGGCCGCGGGCACGCCACTTGGCATCAAGTGCAAGGCCATCATGGATCGTGGCGATCTGGTGCCGGACGATGTCGTCATCGGCATCATCGCCGAGCGCCTGGGCCAAGCCGATTGCGCCAAGGGCGCGATCTTCGACGGTTTCCCGCGCACGATCGCGCAGGCCGAGGCGCTGGATAAGATGCTGGCCGGCCGCGCCCAGAAGATCGACACGGTGGTCGAACTGAAAGTGGACGACGAAGCCTTGGTCGGACGTATGGAAACCCGTATCCGCCAGAACCCCGGCGCCGCTCGCGCTGACGACAACCCCGAGACGTTGCGCAACCGCCTGGCCGTGTATCACAAGCAGACAGCGCCCTTGCTCGACTACTACCGGCGCCAGGGCAAGCTGCGCACGGTGGACGGGATGGCATCAATCGGCGATGTGTCCGTTGCCATCCGCGCGGCGGTGAAGGTGGCGGGCTTACGCCGGAAGTAACTCGCGCGCCCCGCTAGATATTCCACTCGGAGCGGGTCTTGCCGTAACCATCGATGGCCTCGAACATCGCCGCGACAAGTCCTCGCTCCTCCTCGGTCAGTTCCGGGCGCCAAATATCGAAGAGAAGTATGACACGCGTCTTGTCGCTTTTGTTCCAGGCCTCGTGCTCCACTGTGTCGTCGAAAACCCAGGCCTTGGCCTCCTGCCAGTTGTGGATGTCGTTGCCGACGCGAAAAACGCAGTTATCTGGCACGATCAACGGCAGGTGGCAGACGAGACGCACATTGATGTACCCGTGATGCGGTGGAATATGCGCGCCCGGATGCAACAGCGAAAACAAGACTGACGGCGTTCTGTTTCTTATGCGCGCCAGTGGCACATCTTTCAGGGCTGCCATCGTCTCGGGACAGCGCCCCGCATTGTCCGGTATGACGGCTCCATCCTTCCACAGGTAGAAGGCGCTCCAACTGGGATTATTCTGCATGCCATGCATGTCCATGGGTGGCCGATCTGCGACTTCTTCGACGTAGGGCGCGAACGCGTTCTTGTCTTCCATGACATGCAGAAGTTCGTTGCGAATATCCGCGGTCGCACTCTCCAGTGAATCCAGCCACGGAAAGGAATTGCGGTCATAAAACTGGATCTGGGGAAGTTCGGGGAAATAGTAGAAAAGCGGCTGCTGCACATAGAGTTGTTTTTTTCCCAGCAACAGGTCCATCGAGTGTGCAAAGCGGCGGCTCGATGTCGCCTCACTGAATCCCTGTGCCGCCAAGCGGCTACGCAGATGCTCCTCATATTCCTTGGCATACCGCTCGCGAGCGGCCTGCGCCCGCTGAATATCCTTCGCCAGGTCAGTCGGGAGCTGGTTGAGCGGCGGCGCGGCCCGCAACGCGGCTCCATAGAACGTCGATGCGGTGCGGCCGTCGCCCGCTTGAGCAAAATGGTCGCCCTTGAGGACCAGCGCGCGCAAGTTTCGCGGCTCAGCAGCCAGCACCTTGTCTATGGCGGCAAGCTTACCATCGTTATCACCAAGGTTTTTGCAAGCAAACGCGAGCCCGAGCCAGACGGCGCTGTCGGCACCCCCGCGAGCTATGATGTTGCTGAAGAGCTCGCGCGCGCGACGCGCGTCTCCCCTACGCAAGGCTTCCATGGCCGCCTGCTGCACCTCGCGCGCTTTCATTGGTGTTGCTTGCATAGCTGGCTAGGTCTTTTGCAGTGGAAGAACCGGGAATCCGACAGAGAACGCCTCCACGAGCGCTCCCGGTCGCTAGGACGAGACATACAGCCTCTCCCGGACGGGTTCACGGTCGGCTATTCGCGGCCTGAGAGCCACGCCCCAGCGGCTTGAAAAGCTCTCCAAACACCCCATTTTCTTGGGTGTTCGCCGGTTGACGGGTACTAACCCATTCCTATAAAACGCGCCCTCACGGCGGTGTTTCCTATCCGTTTCGTTTAGGCGGGTTCCTTGCCCAGCCGGGCAGGGGCTACCGGTCATTCGCCGCTTTGGAGGTCAGGAGAGAGCATGGCGCGCATCGCCGGCGTCAACATCCCGAGCAACAAGCACGTGGATATCGCGCTTCGCTATATCTACGGGATCGGTCCCTCGAACGCGAAGGACATCTGCAAGAAGGTCGGCATCAATCCGAACCGTCGCGTAAGCGAGCTGACCGAGGCCGAGCAGATTCAGATCCGCGAAGTGATCGACCGCGACTATATCGTGGAGGGCGATCTGCGCCGCGAAACTTCGATGAACATCAAACGCTTGATGGATTTGGGCTGCTATCGGGGCTTGCGCCACCGCAAGGGCCTGCCGGTCCGCGGTCAGCGCACCCACACGAATGCACGTACGCGCAAAGGTCCGGCCAAAGCGATTGCCGGCAAGAAGCGCGTGCTGGAGAAGAAATAATGGCAAAGGCCACGTCGCGTCCGCGCAAAAAGGAAAAGAAGAACGTCGTTGCCGGTATCGCGCACGTCAACGCGACCTTCAACAACACGATCATCACGATCAGCGATGGCGCGGGCAACGCGGTGTCGTGGTCGTCGGCGGGCAGCCTCGGCTTCAAGGGTTCGCGCAAGTCGACACCCTATGCCGCGCAGGTCGCCGCCGAAGATGCGGGACGCAAGGCGATCGAGCACGGCATGAAGACGCTGGAAGTGGAAGTGAGCGGCCCAGGCGCCGGGCGCGAGTCCGCGCTGCGCGCGCTGCAGGCTGTCGGACTGAACGTCACCACCATCCGCGACGTGACGCCCATTCCGCACAACGGCTGCCGTCCGCCGAAGAGGCGTCGCGTTTAGGTTTCGGGAGCGTCGGCCAGGAAAAGTGCCGGGCGCGCGTTGCGCGCCTTTTATAGGAGAGAAGATGGGCGGTTTTCCGTCCGGCCGCGCGACCAAAGAGAGGTTTTCGGAAGTAGCAACCCGTCGAACGGATAGGGCGTGGTCCGACACGTCCGGGAAACGATGAGGAAAAAATGTTTCAGAAGAACTGGCAGGAACTGATCAAGCCGGGAAAGCTTCGCATCGACGCAGGGCATGAGCAAAACCGCGCGGCGACTATCGTCGCGGAGCCCTTGGAGCGCGGCTTTGGGCTGACGCTCGGCAACGCGCTTCGGCGCGTACTGCTGTCGTCGCTGCAGGGTGCGGCCGTCACCTCGATCCAGATCGAGGGCGTGCTGCATGAGTTTTCGTCCATTCCGGGCGTGCGCGAAGATGTCACCGACATCGTGCTCAACGTGAAGCAGATCGCGTTGCGCATGCATGCCGAAGGTCCGAAGCGCCTCAGTCTGAAGGCGGAAGGGCCGGGCGAAGTCACCGCCGGTCAGATCCAGCAGGTGGCGGATATCGAGATCCTCAATCCCGATCTCGTGCTGTGCACGCTCGACGAAGGCGTCAGCCTGCGCATGGAGCTCACCGTCAACTCCGGTAAGGGCTATGTGCCGGCCGATCGCAACCGCCCCGAAGACGCTCCCATCGGCCTGATGCCAGTGGACAGCCTGTTCAGCCCGGTAAAGAAAGTCTCTTACAAGGTCGAGAACACCCGCGAGGGCCAGATCCTCGACTACGACAAGCTCACCATGACGGTCGAGACCAACGGTGCGGTCACGCCGGACAATGCGGTGGCCTACGCCGCGCGCATCCTTCAGGACCAGCTTCAGGTCTTCATCAATTTCGAGGAGCCTAAGGAGCGGGTCATCGAAGAAGGCAAGCCCGAGCTCGCCTTCAATCCGGTGCTGCTCAAGAAGGTGGATGAGCTCGAGCTTTCGGTGCGTTCGGCCAATTGTCTCAAGAACGACAACATCGTCTATATCGGCGACCTGATCCAGAAGACGGAAGCCGAGATGCTGCGTACGCCGAATTTCGGCCGCAAGTCGCTCAACGAGATCAAGGCTGTCCTGGCCGAGATGGGCCTCCACCTTGGCATGGAAGTGCAGGGCTGGCCGCCGGAAAACATCGAAGAACTGGCGAAACGTTACGAGGACCAATACTAACGGTGTCATCCCGGAAGCCGCGGCACGCGGCTATCCGGGACCCACCGCGATAATCCAACAGTGGGTCCCGGCTCTGCGCGATGCCGACGCATCGCTTGGCCGGGATGACAGGGAATACGGACATGCGTCACCTCAATACCGGCCGCAAGCTCAACCGGACCAGCGCGCATCGCAAGGCGATGTTCGCCAACATGGCGTGCGCGCTGATCAAGCACGAGCAGATCCACACCACGCTGCCCAAGGCGAAAGAGCTGCGGCCCGTGGTAGAGCGCCTGGTGACGCTGGCCAAGAACAATCCCAATGCGTTGCACGCCCGCCGTCAGGCGCTGTCGCAGCTGCGTGACAACGATATGGTGCGTAAGTTGTTCGACACGCTGGGCCCGCGTTATGTGACGCGCCCCGGCGGCTACACGCGCGTGATGAAGGCGGGCTTTCGCTATGGCGACAATGCCGCCATGGCGGTGATCGAGTTCATCAATCGCGACGTGGACGCCCGCGGCAAGGACCCGGGCCCTATCGCTGGTGCAGAGCCCGAGGCAGTCAGCGAGGAAAATGTTGCCGCGGCGGCCGAGGCGAAAGCCAAGGCCAAGGCGAAAGCGAAAGAGAGAAAGGCCGCAAGCACCGAAAAGGCTGCGAAAGAAAAGGCCGAACCGAAACCGAAGCCGAAAAAGGGCCGCGGACCGGCCCGCAAGTCTGAGCGCAAAAGCCGCGGCCGCGGGTAGTGGGTCCTCACCCTTCGACAAGCTCAGGGTGAGGACATCAGCCAATCCTCATGCTGAGCCTGTCGAAGCATGAGAACACAAAAAAGGGGCGGCCCGAAAGCCGCCCCTTTATCATTTGCGATCGCTCTCGCGATCAGCCCATCGCTTTTGCGTCTTTCGGCATCATTAGCGCAATCACTATGCCTCCCAGCACGTAACCGATCGTCGTCATCAGGATGGAAGCCGCCGTGTAATCGGCAGGGAAGCCATACCAGATATGATACGAGCCGTTGGTGGTTATCGACACCATGATACCCGCGAGCGTGGCGAAGCCGAGACGTGGCCAAAGTCCGCCCAAGTTCGTCTGTGAGATCAGGAAAGCTAGGATAAGCATTTCGAAAATCTCGAGTACAAACTCGCTTCCCAACATCGTCGGCGACATTTCGCGCACGTCTGCGTGATAGATCAGCATGCCTTCCGGACCGGACAAATTGGTCTCGCCGCGAGCCATCGCCATGGGGAACATGTACATTCCGTCATGATCGATATTGGCCTTCAGCGCGTCCCGGACGGTTTGCTCGTTCTGGATCTCGCCAACGCCCGTCATTCCTAGCGGCAACAGGTCATGTGCCACCCACTGCCACATGAACATGGCTACGGCGGCCAAAACGCCCGCCAGGACTAAGCGTAAATTCATGGAAGCCCCCGTTTGAATGCTGCCACACTATAAGCCAGATTCCGGCCCAATAACCGGTCCGCCCGCGCCATCCTGGGGGCAGATGTAGGGGCGAAATCCAAGGGGAGACACGAAAGACCATGCGTTCCGTGATTGTTGCCGCTCTGATTGCCAGCCTCGCTGGTGCGGCCTCCGCGCAGACCACCCAGCGCGCCGTGCCGCAATCGCTGCCGCAGATGCAGCTCTCGTTCGCGCCCGTGGTGGCGAAGGTGGCGCCGTCGGTGGTCAACGTCTATTCGCGCCGCGTCGTGCGTCAGGCCCTCTTCAACGATCCATTCTTTAGCCGCTTCTTCGGGCAGAGCCCGATGGCGAGCCGCGTGCAGCAATCGCTGGGCTCCGGCGTAATCGCGCGGCCTGACGGCATCATTCTCACCAACAATCACGTCATCAAGGACGCGCAGGAAATCAAGGTCGCGCTGCCCGACCGCCGCGAATTCGCGGCCAAGGTCGTGTTGGCGGACGATCGCACCGATCTGGCCGTGCTCAAGATCGACACCAAAGGCGAGCGTCTGCCGGCATTGCCGTTCGGCGACTCCGACCGCATTCAGGTCGGCGATCTCGTGCTCGCCATTGGCGATCCGTATGGCGTGGGTCAGACGGTGACCAGCGGCATCGTCTCGGCGCTGGCGCGCACGCAAGTGGGCGCGTCCGACTATCAGTTCTTCATCCAGACCGATGCGGCGATCAACCCGGGTAATTCGGGCGGCGCGCTGGTGACCATGGATGGGCGCCTGATCGGGATCAATTCGGCGATCTATTCGCAGACCGGCGGCAGCGTCGGCATCGGCTTTGCCATTCCGTCCAACATGGCGCGCGTCGTGCTCGAGGGCGCGGTGTCCGGCGGCACGATCAGGCGGCCGTGGTTCGGCGCGGAAGGCCAGACCGTGACCTCCGATATCGCGCGCAGCCTTGGATTGGCGCGCCCGCAAGGCGTGGTGATCTCCGAGGTCTATCCCAACAGTCCGGCATCTGCGGCCGGCCTTGTCAAAGGCGATATCGTCCTCGCCATCGATAACTTCACCGTCGACGATCCGCAGGCGCTGCGCTACCGGGTGGCGACGTTGAAGATCGGCGACAGTACGACAATCAAGTTCATTCACGCGGGCGCGCAGAGCGAAGCAACCGTGAAAGTGACGACGCCCCCGGAATCCACGCCGCGCGAAATCACGACCATTGCCGGCCAGAACCCCATGCAGGGCGCCAAGGTGGCGAACCTGTCACCGGCGCTGGCCGACGAGCTGCAACTCGACGCACTGGCCAAGGGTGTGGTGGTGCTGGCTGTCACGCCCGGCACACCCGCGGCACGCTTCGGCTTTCAGCGTGGCGACATCGTGCGCCAGATCAACAACGACAAGATCACCAGCGTGTCCGGCCTGAAATCGGCGCTTGTCTCGCAGCACGGCTGGGCCATGGCGGTGCAGCGCGGCGGCCAGGTGCTGACGCTGACCGTGCGTTAGAGCCTGTTCGCTGCCGGGTGCATGCCCGGCCGCTGCGGAATGAGCAGGACGCAGGCGATGATGAAAACGGCAAGCACTGCCGAAGCAACTGGGCGGCTGAGATCGAGCCCGCCGTGGTCCAATGGCTTGTCCAGGAAATCGCCAACCGTAGCGCCGAGCGGGCGCGTCAAGATGAACGCAGCCCAGAACAACCCAACGCGTGAAATTCTGGTGAGATAGTACGCAGCGGCGACGATGATCAATGCCCCGAGGAAAAGCGTGGCGCCACCCAGATAGCCCAAGCCGGATGTATCGGCTGTCCAATCGCCGAGCGCGGTCCCCAGCGTCTGCGAGAAGGTGATGGTCGCCCAATAGAAGACTTCGACCCGCGGCTTGCTGACCGTGTCGACCGAAACGGTTCCTTCGGACCAGTACCAGGCCGCCAGGCTTGCTAGCACAAGAAAGAGCAGGAGGGCGGACCCACCCGAATAGCCGATGCCGAGCGAGCGATCGGCAAAATCGGCCAGCATCGTTCCGACGGTGGTCGACGCCACGATGGTCGCCCAATAAAGAAAGGGATGGAATTTCTTCGCTGCGATCTGCCAGCCGACAAGCACCGCCAGGATCGGCAGAAAGATCGCCGTGCCCGTCAGATAATCGAAATTCATCCAGGTCATCGTCACCGTGTCGCCACCGGTCTCGCCCAGCGTGGTGGCGAGAATCTTGATGATCCAGAAGCCCAGCGTGACAGCCGGGACTTTGCTTGCTGTCAGATCACGATTGTTCACGAGCCAACTCGTTGTAGGGACGGGGCGGGTCGCCAAAAGATAGGCTAAGCTGTTCCGATGAGCGACCTTTTTGGGGCTGCCGGATTGGAAGACGATGCGCCGCGGCCATTGGCCGACCGGCTGCGGCCCAAATCGTTGGCCGAAGTGGTGGGGCAGGAGCATTTGCTCGGCCACGACGCGCCACTTGGCCGCATGATCGCGGCCGGGCGGCCGGCATCCATCGTTCTTTGGGGACCGCCAGGGACAGGCAAGACCACTATCGCGCGTCTGCTCTCGGGCGTGTTCAAGCTGCATTTTGTTCAGCTCTCGGCTGTCTTCAGCGGCGTGGCCGAGCTTAAGAAAACGTTCGACGCGGCACGCGCGCGCCGCAAGACGGGGCAGGGCACCCTGCTCTTCATCGACGAGATCCACCGCTTTAATCGCAGTCAGCAGGATTCCTTTCTGCCGGTGATGGAAGACGGCACCATTGTGCTGGTTGGCGCCACGACGGAAAATCCATCGTTCGAATTGAATGGCGCGCTTCTGTCACGCGCGCAGGTTTTGGTCTTGCGCCGCCTCAATGATGACGATCTTGAAACGCTGCTCTCCCGCGCGGAGAATTATTTGGGCCGCAAATTGCCGTTGACCGACGACGCGCGCGCGAGCCTGCGCGCCATGGCCGACGGCGACGGCCGCGCCATCTTCAATCTGGCGGAGGAGTTGGCCGATCTCGATTCCAAGGCGAAGCTCGACACAGCAGCGTTGACGGCCGCCGTGCAGAAGCGCGCGCCGCTCTACGACAAGAGTCGCGAGGAGCACTACAATCTCATCTCGGCCCTACACAAATCCATTCGCGGCTCGGACGCGGACGCCGCGCTCTATTGGCTCGCACGCATGTTGGTAGGCGGCGAGCATCCGCTCTACATCGTCCGCCGCTTGGTGCGTGCGGCAGTGGAAGACATCGGCCTTGCCGATCCCGAAGCCGTGCATCAGGCGCTGGCGGCGAAGGATGTTTATGACTTCCTGGGCTCGCCCGAAGGCGAGATCGCATTGGTTCAGGCCGTCATCTATCTGGCGTCGGCGCCAAAATCGAACGCGGTCTATATGGCGCAAGGCGCCGCCGCGCGCGCGGCCGAAGAGCACGGCTCGCTCATGCCGCCCAAGCACATTCTCAACGCGCCGACCAAGCTGATGAAGCAACTCGGCTACGGTAAGGGCTACGAATACGACCATCAGGCGGAAGAACGCTTCTCCGGCCAGAATTATTTCCCCGACGGCATGGAGCGCCAGTCGCTCTATCGCTCCACCGATCTTGGCTTCGAAAAGGAAGTCTCCAAGCGCCTGGCCTATTGGGCCAAACTGCGGGCGGAACGGAGCAACAAGTCCTGAGCGCTTCCACGATTCTCGTCGATGCCGATGAGAACGGCATTCGGCTCGACCGCTGGTTCCGGCGCCATTTTCCGGCGCTGGGGCATGGCGCGCTGGAGAAGTTACTGCGCACGGGGCAGGTGCGCGTGGACGGCAAGCGCGCCAAGGCGGGCGAGCGCGTCGAGGCGGGGCAGAGCATCCGCATCCCGCCGCAGCTTGCCTCCGCGCCCGCCGAGAAAAAGTTGCCGCCGCCAACGGGCATAAGCGATAATGACAGGAAGTTCGTTCAGGGCCTTGTAATCCATGAAGATTCCAAAGTGATCGTGCTCGACAAACCAAGCGGTTTGGCCACCCAAGGCGGCTCGGGAATCACGCGCCATGTCGACGGGCTGCTGGAGGGATTGCAGGCGGGCAAGAAGCAGCGGCCGCGGCTGGTCCATCGTCTTGATCGCGACACCTCGGGTGTTCTTGTCGTCGCGCGTACCCAGCCCGCGGCGGCGGCACTTTCTGAATCCTTGCGGCGGCGTGACGCGCAAAAAATCTATTGGGCGCTGACCAAGGGTGTGCCCAAGCCCGCGCGCGGGGTGATCAAGCTCGCGCTCGCCAAACAGGCAGGCTTCGGCAAAGGCGGCCGCGACGAACGCATGGCCGCCGTCGAAGACGACGAAGAGGGCGCCAAGCATGCCACCACGCACTATACGGTTATCGCGCATGCCGCCGATCAATATGCCTGGGTGGTGCTCAAGCCGGTAACGGGGCGTACCCATCAGATCCGCGCGCATCTGGCGCACCTAGGCACGCCCATTGTTGGCGACTTCAAATATGGCGGCGAAAAAGCCAAAGGCCGCGGCGAGCTGGAAGACCGCTTGCATCTGCACGCGCGCTCGATAGATATCGCTCATCCCGATGGCGGAAGATTGAAAGTCAGCGCGAACCTGCCGCCACACATGAAGCGCGCCTGGAAACTGTTCGGCTTCTCCGGAGCCGATGCGAGCAACCCCTTCCCCGAACGCAAGAGGCACCATGGAGCGTCCTGATTTCATCAAGCACTGGTCGGAGATCGAACCCAAGCAGCCGGTGCAGCCGCCGGGTGCAACCGAGCACTTCGCATTTCACGTGCCCTATTCGCGCGCAACCGGTATGTCGCGCCTGCGCGTCAATCACATCCGGCTCACGCCCGGCACACGCATGAGCCCGCCGGGCGCCCTCCGCGACGAGGAGGAATTCGTCTACGTCATCGAAGGCACGCCGGACATGTGGTGCGACGGGTTTCTCTATCGCTTGCAGGAGGGCGATGCCGCGGGATTCAAGGATCGCACGGGTATCGGCCACACCTTTATCAACAACACCGATCGCGACGTCCGCCTGTTCGTGGTGGGCGAGGCCGCACGCTATGGGACTAAGCTCATTCACCCACTCGATCAGGCGCAGAACATGCAGCTCAAGAAAATGGGCAAGCTGTGGGAGGACGCGCCGGCCCATAAGCGCGGGCCGCACGATGCGCTGGCCGACGCGCGGCGCGGGCGGCCCTCGCCCGATGATGCCCGGCAATCCGGCAAGCCCGATTACGTCGTGCACTGGAAGGATATCCAGGAGAAGCCGTGGAGCTATCCCGGCAGCAGCGAGGCGCACGGCTTGCATGCCAAATTCTCGCGCCATTTCGGCTTGGGGCGCGTCGGCGTGCATCACGAAGTTTTGCCGCCGGGCGCGCGCACCTCGTGGCCGCACGCCGAGCGTGACGAGGAGGAGTTCGTTTTCGTGCTGGAAGGCACGCCCGATGCGTGGATCGACGGCCATTTGCACCGATTGAAGCCTGGCGACGGTGTTGGCTTCCCGGATCAGACCGGCATCAGCCACGTGTTCATGAACAATACGGATAAGCCGGTGCGGCTTCTGGTGGCGGGTGAAGCGTCACGCGTGCGCGCCAAAGTCAATTATCCCATGCACCCCAAACGCAATCAGGAAATCGGCGAGATGTTTTGGGCGGATATGCCGAAGCGCGAGCTCGGGCCCCACGACGGCATTCCCGATCTTTTGCGCGACAAGATCGCTAGGGGCGAACTCAAGAAGGTCGTCGCGCCCAAACTGACCAAGCCGGCGCCGAGACCCAAAACAAAGAACAAGAGCAAGAAGTAATTGGTCCAGCCAAATCCGAAACGGTTGTATTCAAAGGTGGAAGTAGCGTTCGCCTCCCCCCTTGAGTCCGGCTACGCCAAGGCTTCGCCGGACTTGAGCGCAAACCCGCCGAAGCTCATGCGAAGGCGGGTTGAGGGGGAGGCCGCTGCGAAGCAGCGGGTGGGGGGTACCCCTCCCCGAACCGCTGACGCGGTTCGACCCTCCCTCAAGGGGAGGGTGGGGTTTTGTATCTTGCTAGACGGCAAGCCACTACGCACACCGGCCCGCACAGAATTGACCCTCCCGAACGAAGCCTTAGCCAACGCTATCGCCGAAGAGTGGCGCGCTCAGGCACACAAGATCGTCCCCGACTCCATGCCGATGACACGGCTTGCCAACATGGCGCTCGACCGCATTGCTCCGCGCCGCCATGACGCGATCACGCAGATCATGCGCTATGCCGAGCACGATTTGGTCTGCTATCGCGCCGCGCACCCAACCGATCTCGGTGCGCGTCAGGCACGGACCTGGGATCCCTTGCTGGCGTGGCTCAAAGCCCATCACCACGCGGAATTGGAAACCGGCACCGGCATTGCCCATGTCGAGCAATCGGAAAAATCGCTGAAGGCGCTCGCGCACTCGGTGGCCGCGCATGACGATTTTGAGCTTGCAGCGCTCCATGCAGCCACCACGGTCACGGGCTCTCTCGTCATCGCATTGGCGTTTCTCGGTGGCCGCCTGGACGCTGAAGGCGCCTTCGCGTGCGCCCATCTCGACGAGGCCTATCAGGCCGAACATTGGGGCGAGGACGCGGAGTCACAGGCGCGTGCGAAACGCGCCGCAGCCGAACTGGTTGCCGCAGAACGCTTTTTGGCCTTGCTCCGAAAAAGTTGACGAGCCGTCATGTGTGACTACAGTCGCCATGCAGCCCCGCGCGATTCCGCATGGAAGCCGGCACCCATACCGAGAAGCCTAAACGCAAACGGCGCGGCAAGCGCGAGGAGACGAAGGCGCAGAACCGCGCCGTTATTCTCGCCGCCGCACGCCGCGTCTTCGCCGACCTGGGTTTCGCCGCCACGACGGTGCGTGACATCATCCGCGCCACGCCGCTCGCGTCCGGCACGTTCTACAACTACTTCAAGTCGAAGGAAGAAATCTTTCAGGCCATTCACGATGAGACAGCACTGAAGATCCGCCCGCGCTTGCGCGAAGAGCGCGCGCGCGCCGAAACGCTCGAGCAATTTCTCACGTTCACTTTTAGCACGATTTTTGAGTTCGCCGCCGCCGAGCGCGAAAACATCTACGGCCCGCGCGGAAGCGAGCACATGCGTGTGCGCATGGACACACCCGAAATCGTCGCAGGCTTCGAGGAATTGCGCGAGGATATCGAGCGCGCCATGCAGCGCGGATTATTCCCCGCGGCCGACGCCAACCTGCTGATGGCCGCCATGGTCGGCGTGGCTCGCGAGGTCGCCCAGGAAATGGTCAAGCACGATCCGCCCGATGCGACTGGTGCGGCCGAGTTCGCCACGGCGCTATTTTTGAACGGCATACGCGGGCTGCCGGCGCGCCCAATCACTCCCCGGGGGACACCATGAAAAAAATCCTGGAAGAGCTCGAGAAGAAGCGCGCGGGCGCGCGGGCTGGCGGCGGCGAGGCGCGCACCAAGGCTCAGCATGACAAGGGCAAGCTCACGGCGCGTGAGCGCATCGAGCTTTTGCTCGACGCCAAATCCTTCGAAGAGTTCGACATGTTCGTCGAGCACCGCAACACCGATTTCGGCGCGGAGAAGAACCGCATCCCCGGCGACGGCGTGGTGACCGGCTGGGGCACTATCAACGGCCGTATGGTCTATGTCTTCGCCAAGGACTTCACGGTGTTCGGCGGCTCATTGTCCGAAGCCCATGCGCAGAAGATCTGCAAAATCCAGGACATGGCGATGCAGAACGGCGCGCCCATCATCGGGCTGTTCGATGCTGGCGGCGCGCGCATTCAGGAAGGCGTGGCCTCGCTCGCCGGTTACGGCGAGGTGTTTAAGCGCAACGCGCTGGCGTCGGGCGTCGTGCCGCAGATCAGCGTCATCATGGGGCCGTGCGCCGGCGGCGACGTCTATTCGCCCGCCATGACCGATTTCGTCTTCATGGTGCGCGACACGTCGTACATGTTCATCACCGGCCCGGACGTGGTGAAGACAGTGACGCAGGAAGACGTGACGCCCGAGCAATTGGGCGGTGCCCATGTTCATACGCACAAATCGGCGGTGGCCGACGGCGCCTATGAAAACGATATTATTTGCATCGAGCAGATGCGGCGCTTCTTCGATTTCATGCCGCTCTCCAATCGCGACAAGCCGCCTCATTGGCCGAGTGAGGACGATCCCATTCGCTTCGAGCCCTCGCTCGACACGCTTATCCCCGCATCCGCCAACAAGCCTTACGATATGAAGGAGCTAATCCATAAGGTCGTGGACGAGGGCGATTTCTTCGAGATCCAGGAAAATTTCGCCAAGAATTTGATCGTGGGTTTCGGGCGGCTCGAGGGCTCGACGGTCGGCTTCGTCGCCAACCAGCCCATGGTGCTGGCGGGCGTGCTGGACAGCGACGCCAGCCGCAAGGCCGCGCGCTTTGTGCGCTTCTGCGATTGCTTCTGCATTCCCATCGTGACGTTCGTGGACGTGCCGGGTTTCATGCCGGGCACGGCGCAGGAGCACGGCGGCATCATCAAGCACGGCGCCAAGCTGCTGTTCGCCTATGCCGAGGCGACGACGCCTAAGGTGACCGTGATCACGCGGAAAGCGTATGGCGGCGCCTATGACGTCATGGCGTCGAAGCACCTGCGCGCCGACGTGAATTACGCCTGGCCCACGGCCGAAATCGCCGTGATGGGCGCCAGGGGCGCGGTGGAAATCATTTTCCGCAAAGAGGCGGGCGATAAGGACAAGCTTGCCGAGCGCACCAAGGAATACGAAGACCGCTTTCTGAATCCGTTCATCGCGGCGAGCCGTGGTTATATCGACGACGTGATCATGCCGCATTCCACCCGCTGGCGTATCGCGCGCGCGCTACGCATGCTGCGCAACAAGCAGGTGCCGAAAATTTGGAAGAAACACGACAATATTCCGTTGTAGAAAAGCGTAGCAAAATACTGAGCAAGAAAAATAGGCAACGGTCAGAGAGTCAAGAACCATAAGAGGATGAAATGACTGACGGATTATATGCATTGATCGGCGCAGCGCTTGGTGTAATCGGGTCTTTGGGCACGACATATCTCAATGCATTGCTCGCCAAGCCTAAACTCAATCCCGTAGCTGAGGCTCAGAAAAAGCTCTTACTCGCAATGCTAGAAGACAAACGGTTTACGTGGAGAAAGTTCTCCGTACTCTGCCATGTTATTGGAGGCGATGAAGCGACTACCAAGGCGCTGCTATTGGAAGTAGGTGCTAGAGCTTCCGAGGATGGTCAGAACCTCTGGGCCCTGGTCACTAGACATCCATTTCAAGGCCCAGTGTCAGCTAATAAAGCACATTGTACTTCTAATTAAGGCATCTCGTTGGATATAGAATGCGCCCACGCTTCCACTTCCACCTGACCGCCCAGCGCCAATGCGGCCGGCGAGAAGGGTTAGAAAAACGCATCACCTCCCCCTTTGTGGGGAGGTCGCGAGCGCCTTGGCGCGAGCGGGTGGGGGACGATGCTTCCGCTTGTTTAGTTCGGCAAGGATCGTATCCGCGACGCCATCGAGATCGTCAAAAACTGCATTGTTCCAAAATCTGAGCGTTCGATAACCTTCGTTTGTCAGAAGTCTGGTTCTTTTCGCGTCGCGTGCGCGATATTCGTCTGCGTTGTGCTGGCCCCCATCGAGTTCGATCACCAATTTCGTGGCGTGTTCGACAAAGTCCAATGTGTAAGAGCGAAATGGCGCCTGCCGGCGGAAATGATAGCCCAGCTTTTTCAGCTCACGCAGTTTCCACCACAAGAGGCGTTCTGCATCAGTAGCGTTCTTGCGCAACTCTCGCGCACGGGAAATGGCTTGTGGTTTTGCACGCTTAAACATCCACCCCCACCCGGATCGCTACGCGATCCGACCTCCCCACAAAGGGGGAGGTGATTTTATCTCTTTCCCACCCAAGCCCAGGCTTCCACTTCCACCTGGCCGCCGAGCGCCAGCGCGGCCGCGCCGAAGGCGGAGCGCGCGGGCAAACGGCCGAGCTTGAAATATTCTAAATAGATCTTGTTGAAGTCGGCCCACTTTTTCATGTCGGCCAGCATCACTGTGCATTTGAACACGTCGTCGTAGCCAAGCCCGTTCGCCTTCAGCACGCGGCCGATGTTTTCCATGGTCTGCCGCGCTTCGGCTTCCATGCCGCCTGGCACCAACTCCATTTTGCCGGGCACAATGCCCATGCACCCGGACAGATAGACCACGTCGCCCACGCGCACCGCTTGGCTGAAGGGCAGGCCAGCCGTGCTTGCGCCCGGTGAATTAAGGAACTCCATCTATGTCTCCGTAAATAGACTGCCTCACCCTTCGACAAGCTCAGGGTGAGGTGATTGTAATGCCCTCGTCCTGAGCCTGTCGAAGGACGAGGGCACTCGCTGGCATTGCGCGAAGCCGCGCGGCATGTACGATCCGGCACAACAATAAGGAGTGATGTTCATGCGGCTCGTTTCAAATCACACATTGGCGCTTGCTATTTCTCTTTTGGCGGTTCCGGCGCTTGCCGCAGCCTACCCGCCACACCCGAAAACTACGCCCGCCATTACCGCGGCCGACCTCAGCGCGCGCGACAAGGCGGTGGCCGATGATGCCTTTCAGGGCCGCGGGCCCGGCACTAAGGACGGCGAGATGGCCTCGCTGTGGATCGCCAACGAGATGAAGCGCATCGGCCTTAAGCCCGGCAACCATGGGAGCTATTTTCAGCCCGTGCCCGCGGTGACCATTAAGCTGGACGCGCCGGCATCGTCCCTCACCTTCGATACCGCTAAGGGCGCGCTCGCACCGAAATTCGCCGACGAGGCCGTTTACTGGACGCCGCAATTCGCCACGGACGAGGTGAAGGTCGACAAGTCTCAACTGGTCTTCGTCGGTTATGGCGTTATCGCTCCCGAATACAATTGGAACGACTACGCGGGCGTCGACGTGAAAGGAAAAACCGTCGTCATCCTGATCAACGATCCCGGCAACGAAGCGGCTACGCCCGATCCAAAATTCTTCAAGGGCAAGGCCATGACCTATTACGGCCGCTGGACCTATAAGTATGAGGAGGCGGCGCGTCAGGGCGCGGTTGGCGCGATCATCGTGCACGAGACCATTCCCGCCGCGTACGGCTGGCAGGTCGTGCGCAATTCCAATGCCGGACCTAAATCGTGGCTGGCCGCCGACGACCAGAACAAAAGCATGGTGCCGATCCAGGGCTGGATCAGCCTCGATACCGCGCGCGATTTGTTCAAGCGCGCAGGGCTGGATTACGACCAGCAGAAGACGGCTGCGAACAAGCCAGGCTTCAAGGCCGTCGAGATGAAAGGCGAAGCACTGACGGCCGATGCGCACTCCACCGTCACCCACATGATGACGCGCAATATCATCGGTGTGGTGAAAGGAACAAAACATCCCGACGACTACGTGCTTTTCACCGCGCACTGGGATCATTTCGGCATCAAGGACGACGTGCCCGGCGCCGACAAGATCATGAATGGCGCCGTGGACAACGGCATGGGTACCTCGAGCATTCTCGAACTGGCCGAGGCTTTCGCGCGCGCCAAGCCCGAACGATCCATAGCGTTCATCTCGGTCACGCTGGAAGAGCAGGGGCTGCTAGGATCGGAATATTTCGCCGAGCATCCGCTGTGGCCGCTCAATCATATGATCGGCGGCATCAATATCGACGCCGATCTGCCGGAAGGCAAAGCGCATGACATGGTGCTGGTCGGCACCGGCAATTCCGAGATGGAAGACATCTTGGCTGAAGAATTGAAGACGCACGACCGCACGCTGACGCCCGATCCCGAACCGGAAAAGGGTGCGTTCTATCGTTCCGATCATTTCCCGCTGGCCAAAGTGGGCGTGCCCATGATCAGCCCCGGCGGCGGCTATGATCTGATCGATGGCGGCAAAGAGGCAGGGCAGGCACTGCGCGACGACTATCGCAAGAACCGTTATCACCAGCCCAACGACGAGTGGGGTGCAAGCTGGGACTTGTCGGGACCGGTGGATGACCTTCAGGTTTTCTATGCCGTGGTACTGAAGCTCGCTAATAGCAACACCTGGCCGAACTGGTATAAGGACAGCGAGTTTCGCGCCACTCGCGACAAGACGATGGGCGGAAAGTAGCGTCGCGTTTCATCCTTCACAGGAGACGCGGTTCTGGACACGGTTGATCTATTCGAGCGGCTGGCGCTCGCGCTCGCCATCGGACTTCTGATCGGCGTCGAGCGCGGTTGGCAGGAGCGCAAAGGCGCCACGGGTTCTCGTACGGCCGGCATCCGCACCTATTCGCTGATTGGATTGTTGGGCGGCGTGTGGGGTGCGCTGACGCCGCTCACCGGTCCCATCGCGCTTGGGCTCGCAGCAGTAGGGTTCGCCGGTACCTTCGGGTTTTTCCAGTGGCGCGAGCAGGTGGAGAAGAACGATTTCTCCGTCACCAGCGCCATCGTTGGCATGCTGACCTTCGCGCTTGGTGTCTACGCGGTGTTGGGCGACATGACCGTGGCTGCGGCGGCGGGCGTCGCTGTTACGGCATTTCTCGTCGCACGCTCGGACTTGCACGAGTTTCTGCGGCGTCTGACCTGGCCCGAGCTCCGCTCGGCCATCGTGTTGCTTGCCATGACGGTGGTGGCTCTTCCGCTGCTTCCTGACCGCACGGTCGATCCGTGGAATGCGCTTAATCCGTATGAGCTCTGGCTGCTCACGGTATTGATCGGCGTTGTTTCATTCATGGGCTATGTCGCCGTGCGGATTGCGGGCGAGCGGCAGGGGCTGCTCTATGCGGGCCTCGCAGGCGGGCTCGCGTCGTCCACGGCTGTCACGCTCACCTTCTCCAAGCAAGCAGCGAAAGCAAAGCCGGAAGTCCAGCGCGACTTCGCCACCGGTGTCGCTGCCGCGTGGATGATGTCGCTCATACGCATGACTGTGTTGGCGGGTATCGTCGCACCGCCGCTCGTCGAGAAGCTGGCGCTTCCCGTCGGCGCAGCGGTGGCCGCGCTGCTGCTGGCCACGATCTATCTCTATCGCCAGCCCAAAGGAGACGGCAGCAAACTTGATCTCGGCAACCCGCTCGATCCACTGATGGTGATGCGCTATGGCCTTTTGCTTGCCGTGATCGTCACCGCGGCCAAATTGCTGACGCAACATTTCGGCCAAGCGGGGCTGTTGTCGCTGGCTGGGTTGTCGGGCCTTGCCGATGTCGATCCCATCACACTTTCAGTGGCCAAGATGACAGGTGGCGTGCTGATGGCGCCGCAGGCCGCGCAAGCCATTCTGGTCGCCGCCGGCGCAAATCTTATCGTCCGCATGGGCCTGGCAATCGGGCTTGGCGGCCAACGCTTCGGTTCGACGCTGGCCGTCGCCGGAACCCTCGCTCTCGCGGCGGGCGCGGGCGCCTATGTTCTCACCGCCCATCCGTTTATGAACTAGGCGTGTTCAAGAAGATTCTCATAGCCAACCGGGGCGAGATCGCCTGCCGCATTATCAAGACGGCGCGGCGCATGGGCATCGCCACGGTGGCCGTCTATTCCGAAGCGGATGCAGGGGCCCTCCACGTAGAAATGGCGGACGAGGCCGTGCTCATCGGCCCCGCGCCCGCCGCGCAGTCTTATCTTGTCGCGGAGAAAATCATCGCCGCCTGCAAGCAGACCGGCGCCGAGGCCGTGCATCCGGGTTACGGCTTCTTGTCCGAACGCGCGAGCTTCATGGAGGCGCTGGCGAAAGCGGGCATCGTCTTTATTGGGCCGAACGCGCGCGCCATCGCGGCGATGGGCGATAAGATCGAATCCAAGAAGCTGGCGCTCGCCGCCAAGGTCCCCACCGTGCCGGGCTATGTCGGCGAAATCCGCGACGGAAGCCACGCCAAACAGATCGCCAAAGAGATCGGCTATCCGGTGATGGTGAAGGCATCGGCGGGCGGTGGCGGCAAGGGCCTGCGCAACGTGCATAAGGAAGCCGAGCTCGCGCAGGCCATCCAGTCCTCGCAGAACGAAGCGCGCGCGGCCTTCGGCGACGACCGTCTGTTCATCGAGAAGTTTGTCACCGAACCGCGCCACATCGAAATCCAGGTGATGGGCGATAAACACGGCAACGTCATCCATCTGAACGAGCGCGAATGCTCGATCCAGCGTCGCAACCAGAAGGTGATCGAGGAAGCGCCGTCGCCGCTGGTGGACGCCAAGATGCGCGCGGCCATGGGCTCGGAAGCAGTGTCGCTTGCCAAGGCCGTGGGCTACGACAGCGCCGGCACGGTCGAGTTCATCGTTGATGGAACGCGCAATTTTTATTTTCTTGAAATGAACACGCGGCTGCAGGTCGAGCATCCGGTGACCGAGCTCACCACCGGCCTCGATCTGGTCGAGTTGATGATCCGCGTGGCGGCGGGCGAGAAACTGCCACTCAAGCAGGCCGATGTGAAGATCAACGGCTGGGCGATCGAAGCCCGTATCTATGCCGAAGACCCGTATCGCAATTTTCTGCCTTCGATCGGGCGGTTGGTGCGTTTCGCGCCGCCTGCGGAAGGAACGCATGACGGCATTACCGTGCGATGCGACACCGGCGTGACCGAAGGCAGCGAAATCTCGATCTATTACGATCCGATGATCGCCAAGCTCTGCACGCACGCGGCGACGCGGTTGGCGGCCATCGTCGGCATGGCGACGGCGCTCGATGCTTTTTATATAGAGGGCGTCGAGAACAATGTGCCGTTCCTCACCGCCATCATGCGGCACCAGCGGTTCCGCGACGGCAGGCTGACCACCGGATTTATCGCCGAGGAATACGCGGATGGCTTCCACGGTACGCCGTTCGGCAAGGACGACGAGAAATTGTTCGCGCTGGCGGCGCTTGGCGTGCAACTGACGCTGGCGGGGCGCGCCACGCGCATCTCAAACCAGTTCGACGGTCCGCCGCACGCTGGCGATCAGTTCGTGATCGCGCTTGGCAAGACCAAGGTCGAAGCCAAGCACGTCCATCTGACGAAGCGCCATCTCAAGGCCCAGCTCGACAATCGCGCGGCCGAGGCCGAGATCGCGTGGTCGCCGGGCCAACCCGTGCTCCGGCTCAAGAGCGGCGACACCGAAGCCGCATTCAAACTGCATCGTCTCTCCGCTGGCTGGCTTCTGGATCACGGCGGGGTGCGCCTCGTTTGCACCGTGCGCGCGCCGCATGCTGCCGAACTCGCCGCCCACATGCCCGTCAAGCGCGCGGCCGATATGTCGAAGTTCCTGCTCTGCCCGATGCCGGGGCTGGTGGTCTCGGTCAACGTTGCGATGGGGCAGGAGGTCAAGGCCGGCGAAACGCTGGCCGTGGTCGAGGCCATGAAAATGGAAAACGTGTTGCGCGCCGAGCGCGACGGCACGGTGAAATCCATCAAGGCCAAGAAAGGCGACAGCCTCGCGGTCGATGACGTCATCCTGGAGTTCGCATGAGCGACGACATCACCACCATGCGATTGGTTATAGCCGGCCGCGTTCAGGGCGTGGGCTTTCGCGCCTTTGCCGTGCGCGAAGCGCGCGCGCTGGGTCTCAAGGGCTGGGTGCGCAACTGCCCCGACGGCACGGTGGAGGCCGTGGTCTCTGGCGCCGATGACAAGGTCAAAACCTTCGTTGGCAAATGCACGCGCGGGCCGACTTCAGCGCAGGTCGCGCACATCGATATGGAAAGCGTGGCGCCGCCAAGCGAAACTGATTTCGTGGCGAAGGCGACGCTTTAGCATCAAACCAAAAATCCTACCCTCCCCTTGAGGGAGGGTCGAACGATTGAGCAAAGCGAAATCGTTCGGGGAGGGGTATTCGTTCGCAAATCGCCCCTCCCCGAAATTTGCTTCGCGTTGCTCGCAAATTTCGACCCTCCCTCAAGGGGAGGGTAGAATTTATTTTTCGAAGACTTCCGAGAATGTCTTTGTCAGGGCGATATCGACGTCCTTCATGGATGCCTGCACACCAAGTGCGGCAAGGCTGGTAACGCCAAATTTGCCGCCGGCCTTCACGCCGCAGGGCACGATGCCGGTGAAATGCGAAAGATCAGGGTTCACGTTCAACGCGATGCCGTGAAACGTCACCCAGCGGCGCACGCGCACGCCGATGGCAGCGATCTTGTCTTCGCGGCCCATTTTTAGATCGCCGGCGCGCGCCACCCAGATGCCGATGCGGTCACGCCTACGCTCACCCGCAACATCGAATTGTGCGAGCGTGGCTATGATCCATTCTTCCAGATCGTGCACGAACACGCGCACGTCGGGCTTGCGGCGTTTCAGATCCAGCATCACATAGGCCACGCGCTGGCCCGGCCCGTGATAGGTGTATTCGCCGCCGCGCCCGGTTTTGAAAACCGGAAAGCGCGCCTCCAGCAGGTCGCCCGCCTTGGCGCTTGTGCCGGCCGTATAGATGGGCGGATGCTCCAGCAGCCAGACGCGCTCCGGCCCGTCTCCACGCGCGATCGCATCGGCCCATGTTTCCATGCGCGCAACCGCGCCGGCGTAAGCCACGGGCTCCGCGCTCATGCTCCATGCGACCTGCGCGGGGGGCGCTTTGCGGGCTGTCTGCTGCATGGTGCGATTCAAGCGCGGAACGCCTGCCTTCACAAGCGCGGGGCCCTTTGCTATCCCAAGCGCCTAGGCGCATTAAACAGGTACGCGGTCGTGGCGGAATGGTAGACGCACTAGCTTGAGGTGCTAGCGGGGCAACCCGTGGAAGTTCGACTCTTCTCGACCGCACCAGCCTTCGCTGCGCAGCAGCGAAGGCTGCCACGTCGAAGCTCGCGTAAGCGAGCGAAGACGGGCTTTGGATCGCGCAGCTACGGCTTGGCAAGCCACTCTTCGCGGCTTCGACTTGGCAAGCCGACTGCTCCTGCTAATCTCAAACCATGACCCCCAATTCCTATCACGAACTCGATTTCGGCCTCGGCGAAACCGCCGACATGCTGCGCGATTCCGTGCGCAGTTTTGCCTCCGACAAGATCGCGCCGCGCGCCGACGAGATCGACCGCAGCAACACCTTCCCGCGCGATCTGTGGCCGCAACTGGGCGCGCTCGGCCTGCACGGCGTCACCGTCGCCGAGAAATGGGGCGGGGCGGGGTTGGGCTACCTCGAGCATTGCGTGGCGATGGAAGAGGTCAGCCGCGGTTCGGCCAGCGTGGGCCTTTCGTATGGCGCGCATTCCAATCTTTGCGTCAACCAGATTTACCGCAACGGCAACGACGATCAGAAGAAGCGCTATCTGCCCAAGCTGATTTCCGGAGACCATGTCGGCGCGCTGGCGATGAGCGAAGCGGGCTCGGGCTCCGATGTGGTCTCGATGCGGCTCAAGGCCGAGAAGCGCGGCGGCAAATACGTTCTCAACGGCACCAAGATGTGGATCACCAACGGCCCGCACGCGGACGTGCTGGTGGTTTACGCCAAGACCGATCCGAACGCCGGGCCGAAAGGCATCACCGCGTTCCTGATCGAGAAAGGCTTCAAGGGCTTCAAGGTGGCGCAGAAGCTCGACAAGCTCGGCATGCGCGGCTCGGACACCGCCGAGCTTGTTTTTGATAACTGCGAAGTACCGGAAGAAAACGTGATGGGCAAGCCCGGCGATGGCACGCGCATCCTGATGAGCGGCCTCGATTACGAGCGTGCCGTGCTGGCGGCGGGCTCGCTCGGCATCATGCAGGCCTGCCTCGACGTGGTGGTGCCGTACCTTCACGACCGCAAGCAATTCGGCCAAGCAATAGGCGAATTCCAGCTGATGCAGGGCAAGCTCGCCGACATGTATGTCACGCTGTCGGCCGCGCGGGCTTATGTCTATGCCGTGGCGCGCGCCTGCGACCGCGGCGAGAAAGTGCGCAAGGATGCCGCCGGCGCCATTCTCTACGCGGGCGAGAAGGGCACCTGGATGGCGCTCGAGGCCATCCAATGCCTGGGCGGCAATGGCTATATCAACGAATTCCCCACGGGCCGCCTGCTGCGCGACGCCAAGCTCTACGAGATAGGCGCCGGCACCAGCGAAATCCGCCGCTGGCTGATCGGCCGCGAGCTTTTTGAAGAGACGGCCTGAAACCCTATACCTTGGCACCCTATATAAGGCGTAAGGAGCCCCCTCATGACCAATTCTGAAGTCGTCATTCTTTCGGCCGCGCGCACGCCGATGGGCTCGTTCCAGGGCGAGCTGGCGAGCGTAACCGCGCCGCAATTGGGCGCGGCCGTGATCCGCGAAGCGGTGAGCCGCGCGGGCGTGAAGCCCGGCGACATCAAGGAAGCGGTGATGGGTTGCGTGCTGCCGGCGGGGCTGGGCCAGGCGCCCGCGCGCCAGGCCGCGCGTTATGGCGGGCTGCCGGACGGCGTGTCTGCGACCACTGTCAACAAGGTCTGCGGCTCGGGCATGAAGGCGGTGATGATCGCGGCCGACCAGTTGGCGCTGGGCCGCGCCGACATCGTCGTGGCCGGCGGCATGGAGAGCATGACCAACGCGCCCTATCTGCTGCCCGGCGCGCGCAAGGGCCTGCGCCTCGGCCACGCCGAAGTGAAAGACCACATGTTTTTGGACGGCCTCGAAGACGCCTATGAAGGCCGTTTGATGGGCACTTATGCCGAGGACGCCGCGCAGAAATATCAGTTCACCCGCGCCGATCAGGACGCCTATGCGATGGAGTCGCTGAAGCGCGCCAAGCGCGCCACCGACGACGGCTCGTTCAAGGACGAGATCGTGGCCGTGACGGTGAAAGGCAAAGGCGGCGACACGCAGGTGACGCAGGACGAGCAGCCGCGCAAGGCTGACCCCGCCAAAATCCCGACGCTGAAGCCTGCCTTCTCGAAAGACGGCACGGTCACAGCGGCGAATTCGTCTTCGATTTCCGATGGCGCGGCGGCGCTGGTGCTGGCGCGCGCCGACGCCAAGGCCGGCAAACCGCGGGCGCGGATCGTGGCGCAGGCGAGCTTCGCCCACGAGCCGCGCTGGTTCACCACCGCGCCGGTGGGCGCCATCCAGAAAGTTTTGAAACTCGCCGGCTGGTCGAAAGACGATGTCGAGCTGTGGGAAATCAACGAGGCCTTCGCCAATGTGGCCATGATCGCCATGCGCGATCTCGGCCTCGATCACGCCAAGGTCAACGTCAATGGCGGCGCCTGCGCGCTCGGGCACCCCATCGGCGCCTCCGGCGCGCGGCTTCTGGTGACGCTGCTGCACGCGTTGGAAAAGCGCGGGGTGAAGCGTGGCGTCGCTTCCCTCTGCATCGGCGGCGGCGAAGCGACGGCCGTGGCGATAGAGCGGACATAAGGACAGAAAGCACACGACCTTAGCGCCGTCGCACAATTGGCACTCTGAAAGCAAGAGTGCTAAGCTTTGATTCGTAATCAGATTTGGGGCGCGACCATGCGCAGCACGAACCTGCATCCTAGCGAACTCGAAGACTTCAAGAACGAATTGAAGCGTCGAAAGCGAGGCACGGACGAATTCGAAATCGTGGAGCAGGTACAGTTGATGACCGGTACCGGCATTCAACCACAGCGCGGAACAGTCACAATCCGTCACATCGCGTCGCATGTGGAGCGGACATACTCGACCGATAGCGGGAACACTTGGGTTGCGGAGTTCATTAGGGACCTGGACGATCGAACTTTCTAACCTGAGTCACTGCTGACACGCCAACACGATGTGGATTTAAGATTGTCTATAACCGTTGAGCTATGTTGAGAGCAAAACATGAAGCGCGCACTGATCGCCGCATCTTTTGTCATTTTCCTATGTGATGTGAGCCACGCTGTTACTACCGATGGCAGGTTCGCAATTTTAGGCGAGGGCAACACGTCCTGTGGAAGTTGGCTAGAGCAGAGAAAAACAGGATCGTGGATGAATGAGTCGTCCTGGGTATTGGGATATCTAACAGCAGTTAACGAATCCGTTTGGCATGGCGGTGGTAATATTGCGAGCGGCACTGATCCAGCGGGGATGGAGGCATGGTTAGATGCATACTGCACGGCACACCCACTGGATAAAATGCATACAGCGGCCAAACACTTAGTAATTGAGCTCAAGCGTCGTCAGCAGCATTAAAGCTCGTGCTTGCTCGGTTGTTGCTTGCGCGTCTTCACTAATCGGCCTTCAATTACCCCTGCGATTCCGGGCAAGCCATGACCGTGCGGCCCTTATTTCACCTCCCCCTGCGCGGGGAGGTCGATCCATTTGAGCGCAGCGAAAATGGATCGGGTGGGGGGCATGCTGGCGTTCCCCCCACCCGGCTCGCTACGCTCGCCGACCTCCCCGCGTTGGGGGAGGTAAAATCAAGTGCCGAATCGCTTGAGGCCATAAGTTGACCGTTCTCACCACTGGCATAGAAGCCAAGGACAAGCGCTTCCGCGAAAACGCGGCGGCGATGGCGGCGCTCGTGTCTGAGCTGAAAAGCCGCATGGCGGCCGCCGCGCTGGGCGGCGGCGAGGTTAGCCGCAAGCGCCACACCGATCGCGGCAAGCTGCTGCCGCGCGAACGGGTAGAGCGCTTGCTCGATCCCGGCACGCCGTTCCTCGAACTTTCGCCGCTCGCCGCCTTTGGCATGTACGAAGGCGACATCCATGCCGCGGGTCTGATCACCGGCATCGGCCGCATCGCGGGGCGCGAATGCGTCATCGTCTGCAACGACGCTACCATCAAGGGCGGCACCTATTTCCCGATGACGGTGAAGAAGCATCTGCGCGCGCAGGAAATCGCGCGCGAGAACCGGCTGCCCTGCATCTATCTGGTGGACTCCGGCGGCGCCAATTTGCCGAACCAGGCGGAGATTTTCCCCGACCGCGAACATTTCGGCCGCATCTTTTTCAATCAGGCAACCATGAGCGCGGCCGGCGTGCCGCAAATCGCCATCGTGATGGGCTCGTGCACCGCTGGCGGTGCGTATGTGCCGGCGATGTCCGACGAATCCGTCATCGTCAAAGGGCAGGGCACCATCTTCCTCGGCGGTCCGCCGTTGGTGAAGGCCGCGACGGGCGAGGAAGTCACTGCCGAAGAACTGGGCGGCGCCGATGTGCATTCCAAACAATCCGGCGTCACCGATCATTACGCTCAGAACGATGCGCATGCGCTCGAAATCGCGCGGCGCATCGTCGGCACGCTGAACTGGCAGAAGAAGCCGGACATTCCCATCGCCGCGCCCCGCCCGCCGAAATTCGACATCGCCGAGCTCGACGGCATCGTGCCGCAATCGCTCTCGACCCAATACGACGTGCGCGAGGTGATCGCGCGGCTGGTCGATGCCTCCGAGCTCGACGAGTTCAAAAAGCTCTACGGCCCCACCGTCGTCACCGGCTTCGCGCGCATCGAAGGCATGCCCGTCGGCATCATCGCCAACAACGGCATCCTGTTCTCGGAATCCGCGCTCAAGGCAGCGCATTTCATCGAGCTGTGCTGCCAGCGCCGCGTGCCGCTGCTGTTCCTGCAGAACATCGCGGGCTTCATGGTCGGCAAGAAATACGAGGCGGGCGGCATCGCCAAAGACGGCGCCAAGCTGGTGACCGCCGTGGCCTGCGCCCAGGTGCCCAAGATCACGCTCATCATCGGTGGCTCCTACGGCGCGGGCAATTACGGCATGTGCGGGCG
>Ga0075301_1000009_pt1 | contig 90666 bp, 87 predicted proteins | sample Browns_TuleA_D1_FD_120053 | JGI IMG/M metagenome (GOLD analysis project Ga0075301, IMG submission 120053) | Natural and restored wetland microbial communities from the San Francisco Bay, California, USA, that impact long-term carbon... | ecosystem: Environmental > Terrestrial > Soil > Wetlands ... | reverse complement strand
GGCCAGGTGACGCCGCTGGCGCATCTGCCGCCGGCGATTTGGGACGAGCTGATGGCCGTGAACGTGACAGCAAATTGGCGGCTCATCCGTTCCCTCGATCCGCTGCTGCGCCAGTCGGACGCAGGCCGTGCGCTGTTCGTGAGCTCGGGCGTGGCGCGCACACATCTGCCGTTCTTTGGTGGTTATGCTGTGAGCAAGGCAGCGCTGGAATCGATGGTCCTGACCTATGCCGAAGAATGCAAAGGCACGAACGTCAAAGTGAACCTGTTCAATCCCGGACCCACCCGCACGCGCATGCGCGCGCAAGCCTTTCCTGGCGAAGACCCGCAAACGCTGCCGTCCGTGGAAGCGCACATCCCGGCGATCCTGGAATTGCTGTCGCCCGCCTGCGCCAAGCACGGCGAGCTGATCTCCGCGCGGCGTTAATGCCGTTTCTTGTCGTATGGATTATCCGACGTGCGCAGCGCTAGCCGTAGCGGTGTTCCCGGTAAGTCGAAGGTCTCTCGAAGGGCATTGCTGACATAGCGGAGATAGCTCTCCGGTAGCGCTTTCAGTTGATTGCCGAACAGCACGAACGAGGGCGGCCGTGCCTTGGCCTGCGTCATGTAACGAATACGGATGGCGCGGCCGCGCACGCCGGGCGGCGGATTGCGCGAAACCATTTCCTGCAGGAAGCGGTTGAGCGCGGCCGTCGGCACGCGTGTGTTCCACACGCGATCCGCTTCGATCACCGCCGGCATGAGCTTACCTATACCTTCACCCGTCAGAGCGGAAAGCGGGATAAGGGCCGCGCCCGCGACCTGCGGCAACAGCCGGAGCAGCCGCTCCTTGAGATCGGCCAGTGCGCGCTTTTTGTCGATGGCGTGATCCCATTTGTTGACGGCGAAAAGGATTGCGCGGCCTTCCTTCTCGATCATGTCGCCGATGACAAGATCCTGCTTCTCGAAAGGCTGCGTGGCGTCGATCACGACGATGACGCAATCGGCAAAGCGTATGGCGTTGAGCGTGGATTCGACGGAAAGCTGTTCCAGCTTCTCGCCGGTATGCGCTTTCTTCCGCAGACCAGCCGTATCGTGGAGCAAGACCTTGCGCCCCTGCCATTCCCATTCCGCCGCGACGGCATCGCGGGTGATGCCGGCTTCGGGTCCGGTGAGGGCCCGCTCTTGGCCGATCAATCTGTTCAGTAGACTCGACTTGCCGACGTTAGGCCGCCCGACGATGGCCAGCCGCAGCGGATGATCGGGCTCGACGTCTTCCAGTTGTCCCGCGCCCTCGGCTTCGGCGAACGGCGTCAGCGCTTCGACAATCTCGCCCATTCCGATACCGTGTTCGGCCGATAGATCGATCGGCTCGCCAAAGCCAAGACGATAAGATTCGAATTGGCCGGGCAGAGCGGAGGAGCTCTCGCTCTTGTTCGCCGCCAGGATCACCGGTTTGCCGCTTTTGCGCAGTGCGCTGGCGACGATTTCATCGCCCGGCAGCACGCCTTCGCGGGCGTCGATCAGGAACAGACAGACGTCCGCGTCCGCAACCGCCATCTCGGTCTGGCGCAGCATGCGCGCCTGCAGGCTTTCCTTCGGACCGTGCTCGTAACCGGCCGTATCGATGAGAAGAAGATCGAGGCCGCCAATATTTGCGTCCGCCGTCACGCGGTCGCGCGTGACCCCGGGCGTCGCACCAACAATGGCGAGCTTCTTTCCTGCCAGCCGGTTGAACAGCGTCGACTTGCCGACATTGGGCCGGCCGACAATGGCGACTTTGAGAGCCATGAATCCATTGCCTTGCGGTCTATTTCAGCGCCACCAGCTCGGCGCCGTTGGTGAGAAGATAGACCATCCCATCGGCCACCACCGGCGTGATGAAGGCGCCGTCGGGAACATCCACTTGCCCCAAAATCTGCCCGGTGTAGGGCGACACCGAAACTGCACGACCGTTCGACGAGAGGAGCAACAGCCGGTCGGAAGCGAGCACGGGCCCCGCCCAATAGATGACGCCGCTCTTGTCCTCGGGATCTTCATAGCGCGGCAATTGCGTCAGCCACTTGATGCGGCCTTCCTTGCGCGTTAGGCAAAATAGCTGCGCGTCGATAGATACAACGTAGACAAAATCGCCAGCAACCCAAGGCGTTTGGACACCAGGGATGTTAACCGTCCATGCGCGCTCGCCGGTGCGGATATCGATGGCCACCATGCGGCCGGCGTGGCTCACAGCGAAGACAAGCCCGCGATCAATCACGGGGCGCCCTGCAATATCGTTGATAGCCGTGAGTGGCGTACTGCCTGCGCCCCCCGTACGCGTCAGCGAATCGCTCCAGGCCACGCGGCCATTTTCCACGCGTAGCGCAAACAGCTCGCCCGAACTGTAAGGCGCTACCACGAATTCGCCTGCGACGGCCGGACTCGTACCCGACATGATGCTGGCACTTTCGACGATGCCTTGGTGATCCCACAGCTGGCGCCCGTCGGCCGAGGCCAGCACGTAGAGATGGTTCTCTTGCGTGATGGCGAAGACGCGGCCGCCATTAACGACTGGCGCATCGGTTATCGGAACAGAGAGATTGGCCTTCCAAATCTGTTTGCCGGTTTTCGCATCCAGCGCCTTGACGAAGCCAAAACCGGAGGTCACGTAGATCTTGCCATCGTCATAGGCGAGCCCGCCGCCCTGGCCTTTTTCTGGGCTGACTGTCGTATCGCGGCCCGCGGCGCCCAGCGTCACGTCACTCCAGAAATTGCTCTCGCCTTCATTGGCAGAGAGTCTTGTGCTCCAGATCGCGTCGCCTCGTTTCGCGTCGAATGCCGTGACACGGGACGCGGCATCCAGGGCGTAAACGCGCCCCTCGGCCACGATGGGCGGGCTCGACAGGCGGGAGTTATCGTCCGAGCCTTTGCCAGTGCCTTGCGTCCACACAACGTTCAACGAGCCGGGCGCTTCCAGGTGATGCAGAACGTTGTCGGCGTAACCGCCGGGCTCGGGCCAATCTTTGTTGGCGTAAGGCGGCGGCAGGATCACCGGCGTATCGGTGAGCTGCGCGTCGGCCTGCAGCGTGTCCTCGAGCGCCATCACTGGCACGCGCTCGCCCTGAATCTTGGTATTCACTCTGCGCGCGGGCAGCAAACTGTCGACCGTATCGCAGGCGGTTAGCGAGATCGCGGTAAGCAAAAAGACAATAAGAACGGCACGCGAGTAGATCATGGGGGCGCTGTCTCCGTGCTTACGGTTGTGGTGGTGTGATGGCGTTGACGCTTGGGTTCGCTTTCAAAAATTCGGCCATGGCGTTGCTGCGGTCGCGCACGCCCTGAGGCGCCTTCGTGTCGGCCGCGAGCTTTTCGTATTGCTGCACGGCGATTTCTCGGCGGCCCTCGCGCAGATCGGCATAGGCCAGAACCTCTAGTGCGGCGTGCCGCCACGGGCTGCCGGAACCCATCAGAGGCGCCAGTATCTTTTCCAGTTGCTGGCGCGGCGTGTACTCGGCTTGTGCCCAGGCGACGCGCATCCGAGCAACGCCGGCAAGGTTCGGATCCTTGAGCTGCGCAAGTTGGCCATAGAGGGCGAGCGCCTGATCGCGCTTGCCGGCCGCCAGCATGATCGCCGCCTGATGAAACTTGGAAAGCGTGGCGTAGCCTTCAGGGGCATCCTGCGCGAGCTTGGCAAACGCGTTCTCGGCTTCCGTCAGCCGCCCGGCATCGGCCAACTGCTCGGCGGCATGAAATTGGCGCGAAGCCTCCACGCGTTGCGAACGGTCCCAAGCCTGCCAGAGCTGATAGCCCGCCACAGCAATGACGATCAGAGCCGCGCCCGCAATCGCGTAGTTGCCGTATTTCTTCCAGAGCTTTTGGTAATGTTCGCGGCGGACTTCTTCTTCGACTTCGCGAAAGATATCGCTCACGGGAGTTCCTCTGGGGGGGGGGCGCTTCAAGCCTTTGAAGACGCGCGATGATTAGCCGGTGTCAGGGCGTGAGGCAAAGTGAAAAGGCGGTTAGGCCCCAAGGGACCTATTGGGGGCTCATGCCTTCTTCTTCATAGGGTACACGTTTTCCTTGCCGGGGAAGCGGCGTGCACGGACGTCGGCGGCATAGTCTCTCACAGCCGCCTCGATCTCGGGGCCCAGATGGGCGTATTCGCGCACAAAGCGGGGCGGGCTCGGGTTGAGGCCCAGCATGTCCTCCATCACCAGGATCTGGCCGTCGCAATCGGGCGAGGCGCCGATGCCGATGGTGGGGATGGAAACCTGTTGCGTGATGCGCGCGGCCAGGGGCTCGGCCATGCCTTCCAGCACGACGCAGAAGGCGCCTGCCTCGGCAACGGCCTTGGCGTCGGCTTCGATGGCGGGCCACTCGGCCTCGGTGCGCCCTTGCGTCTTGAAGCCCCCCATGACGTGGAACATCTGCGGCGTGAGCCCGATATGGCCCATCACCGGAATGCCGCGATTGGCGAGGTAGGTGATGGTCTCGGCCATGCGCGTGCCACCTTCGAGTTTCACGGCGCCTACGCCTGTTTCCTGGATCACGCGCACGGCGTTGCGAAAGGCGACGGCCGGGCTCTCTTCGTAAGAGCCGAACGGCATGTCCACCACGACAAGCGCATGCTTCGCCGTGCGCATGACGGCCTTCGCATGCATGATCATCATGTCGAGCGTGACGCCCAGCGTATTTTCCATCCCGTGCATGACGGTGCCGAGGCTATCGCCGACCAGCATAAGGTCCACGTGGGGATCAAGCAGGCGCGCCGTGTGGGCGTGGTAGCAGGTCAGGCACACCACTGGCTCGCGTCCCTTGCGGGCACGAATTTCGGGCACGGTGACGCGCTTGGTTTTGATTATGGCAGACATAAGGGGCGATCTCCTCACGCGATCACTAGCTAACAGCCATTTAAAGTCATGTTGACCACTTTGCAGGTCCCATTATCTTGAATCACTTTCATCGTTGCCCGAATTTCACCACCATTCGATTTCGTCAGTAAATGTTGGCTCATTAACAAGTTCCCGACGTATGCGCTTGCTTTACATTGTTTATCTAGACTCTCCTCGGCCCGTGCATCCATGTTGAAGCCGCTAGCAACGAGCAGCTTCTTGAACGTTTCCATTGTCATTGAGTTATCAGGGCTCATAAATGCCTTGACGTCTTCACAATTCTTCACAGACACGGGCAATGACGGTTGAACGTCGCTAGCATGACTTGCCGTGGCAACAAGGAAGCAAACAGTCATTAGCAATGTGATCACCGTGATGCGCTTGGTCTGAGTGACAGTGGACATGAGGGGCCTCGCAAATCGGGCGCGAGACTAGCACAGCGGGATGCGCTGTGCACTGCAACAAGCTATTGGTTCTATTGCCTTATGCCGTGAGTTTGGCAGGCGCGGGTGGGGCGCCAGCCTGCGATTTTCCCCGCGGCCGCCAGGGCCAGAGCAGAGCCGTCAGCAGATCGATCCGCCCGGGCGCATCCTCAATGCCGGTGGCCTCAGGATATTCGTCTGGCTTCGGGGCGTGCGCGGTGCCGAAAAGAATGTCCCACATCGGAAAATATGGCGCGAAGTTCTTGTTCCGGTGTTCGGGCAGAAGCGAATGATGGATGCGATGGAATTGCGGGTTGTTCAGCACCATCCACGGAATAGGAGAACGCCAGCGCACATTCAAGTGGTTGACGTAATGCATGATCGTACTTGCGGCGTAGATGGCAAGCACGGCATCCGGAACTTTGAACAGAACGGCGAGCAACGGATAGACGAAGATCGCCTTGAGCGGCATCTCCAGCCAGTAATGCCGTGCCGTAGTGGTGATGTTCACCGATGGATCGCTGTGATGGAAAGAGTGCATCGTCCACAGAAACGGCCAGGCATGCTGGGCGCGATGAAACGCGTATTCCATGAAGTCCACTGCCAGCAGATAGACGATCGCTGAAAGGACCAGCCACGCTCCATGCGCGGGCAGCGCGATAAGGCCGCCGCCGAGCGCATTGATGATCGCTGTGGCGGCTATGCCAAGCAGGGGGCCGAGCGCTACGCCGAGCCAGCCCGTGATCGTCGCGTAAGCGACATTGAGAACGGTATTGCGGAAAGGTTGAGCTTTCTCGATCGGCAGGGCGCGCTCCAGCAACATGCCCAGCGCGAACAACACGAACATCAGCAACAGCGGAACGCCGCCGGCCAGTTCAGGCACGAATTCCGTGAAGTCCATGGAGGCAGGTTAGGAGAGGTGTGCTTAAGCCCGCGTAAAGTGCGGAGCCCCTCAGTCCGCCTTCGCACATGCGCTCAGGCGGACAGCTCCCCCAACGGGGAAGCATGAGCACCTCTTATCCTCCCCCTCTGAGGTGTCGCGCGAAGCGCGACGGGGGGGGCCGCTCACGACAAAATCCCGCTCTGCTCCAGCCCATCGAAGATGAACTGCATGGCCAGCGCCGCCAGCAGAATGCCCGAGACGCGGGCTATAACATTGATGCCGGTGAGGCCGAGCAGGCGCACAAGCCGTCCCGCTGCCAGCATGCAAATGAGCGTCACCAGGCAGATCGCGACGATGCAGCCGAGCACCATGGCGTCGGCGGCGAATGTTTTCGCCCTGCCCATCATCAGAAGCACGGCCGTGATCGTTCCTGGCCCCGCAATCATCGGAATCGCCAGCGGAAAAACGGCGACGTCGGGTTGGTTCTCGGCTTCGCGTTCTTCCTCAGCAGTGATCGAGGTGAGGCCCGTCCGCTCTGCCAGCAAAAGGTCGGCCGCCATCTTCAGGAGAAGAATGCCGCCTGCCGCACGAAACGCCGGCAAGCCTACGCCGATGACTTCCAGCAAACTGCGTCCACCGAGTGCGAAAGCGGCAAGCACGGCTGCCGCAACGATGGACGCGGTGATGGCCGTCCGACGGCGCTGCGCTGCGCTCTCGCGCGGCGTGACCGAAAGAAATATCGCCGCGACCTCGACGGGACCAACGGTCACGAACAGCGTCGTGAAGGCGGCAATGGCGAGTTCGAGCATCTGCCCGGGCCGCGGTCCGTTGCGTTATCCAGATGAGCCGGACTTCTGCCGGTTCTCTGGCGGCTCTTCGGCCTTCGGGCCGGCGCCTTCTTCGAACAGGGCTTCCGCAGCCTTGGCGGCTGCAGCCGCTTCGGCGGCGGCTTCTTCCTCGGGCGAAACTTCCGCCAGCACGTCCTCGCCACGCGCGATGCGCTCGGCCTCCTCCTCGGTGCGGGCGACGATGATCGTCACATGCACGCGCACCTCGGGATGCAGCACGACGGCCAGGCTTTGCTGGCCGATGCTCTTGATCGCGTGGTCGAGCGGGATCTGATGCCGGTCGATGTTGAAACCGCCTGCGGTTATTACTGTCGCGATGTCGCGCGGACTGACCGAACCATAAAGCTGGCCGCGTTCGCCGGCCTGGCGGAGCAAGACGAAAGACTTCTTGTCCAGCTTGGCGCCAATGATTTCCGCTTCTTTCTTATGCTCCAGGTTGCGCGCCTCGAGCTGCGAGCGCTGCGTCTCGAAATAAGCGATGTTGTCCTTGGTGGCGCGCAGCGCTTTCTTCTGCGGCAACAGGAAGTTGCGGGCGAAGCCGTCTTTCACCTTCACCACATCGCCCATCTGGCCGAGCTTCTCGACGCGTTCGAGCAGGATCACTTGCATGGCGGCGCTCCCCTCATTTCACGACGTAGGGCAGAAGCGCCATGAAGCGCGCGCGCTTGATGGCGCGCGCCAACTCGCGCTGCTTGCCCGAGCTCACGGCCGTGATGCGGCTGGGCACGATCTTGCCGCGCTCGGAAATGTAGCGCTGCAGCAGCTTCACGTCCTTGTAGTCGATCTTCGGCGCATTGGCGCCGGAGAACGGGCAGGTCTTGCGGCGGCGGAAGAACGGCCGGCGCGGGCTTCCAGCGTCGCTCATTCCTCCACTCCTTCTTTTTCTTTCCCGGTCTCTTCGCCTTCGGGCTTGTCCTTGCCGGCTTCGCGCTCGCGCTTCTTGCTCGAATTCGACTGCTCGAACTGCTCGACGCGCACGGTCAGGTAACGCAGCACGTCTTCGTTGATCTTGAGCTGGCGCTCCAGCTCGACCACCGCGTTGGACGGCGCGTTGATGTTGAGGAGCACATAATGCCCCTTGCGGTTCTTCTTGATGCGGTAGGCAAGCCCGCGCAGGCCCCAATATTCCTGCTTCTCCACCTTGCCGCCTTCGCTTTCAACGATGGTTTTAAGATGGGTGGCGAGCGCGTCCACCTGTTGCGCGCTGATGTCCTGGCGCGCGATCAGCATATGCTCGTAGAGAGCCATGGAGCTCATACCTTTCTGGGGTGCGGCACGCGGGGGCGGGAAAGGAAAGCCTGCCAGCCCCGTGCGTCGGTTCGCCTGAGCGCCGGGCCATCCGGCATACCCAGCCATTTGGCTGGTCCCATGCGACCGCACCCGGTCACGGCGGGGCTATAGCGGAATGGGGAGCACAAATCAAAGGGCGCATGGACAAAAAGAAAAGCCCCGCGAGGTGCGGGGCTTTTCCATGTCGTGAACTCCGAACGTTCGGAGCTTTAGCTTCTGTCGTGCCGCAACGTCAGCGCGCCGATGCCGGCTGCGACGTTGAGACCTGTGTTGCCTTCAATGCTGACCGGCTGCAGCGTGATCGAGTGCCGGAAACCACCGAGCAGAACATGCGCGCCGGCGCCTACGGCAGCAGTCGCGCTGGCCGTTGCACCAGCATAGTCGCCTGCAAGCGCGCCCGGCTTCACCGTCGAAGCAGGAGCGAACACGGCCCAAAGAATGGCGCCACCTTCGGTATAACCGATGTCAACGCCATACTTGTTGATCGTGCCGTAATAGTGCTCATTCGGACCCTTTGCGGGACGGTAAGTGCACCGCATATCCTTCGAGGATCCGAAGACGAATCCCCAGCCGCCTTCGACGTGGCAGTTGAGAATACCAACCTTCACAGTGGCTTCGTCCGCGGACGCGGGGGTGGCGAACGCCATGGCGCCGATCGCCAGAGCGGCCGCTGCCAAACCAAGATTCCTATGCATACCGTAGTCTCCTTTGTTATTTCGACGACTTGTCCAGAGGAACGCCTCGAAACCAGGCACCCCAGACCCAAAAGCGTTCGCTGAAGGGCCCCGTCGTGCCACGGTTTGTGGCCTCTGTAAACGCACGTTTCGCTGTTCGGTTCATTAAGAATGACGAACCGTTTCTGCCCGCAGCTACAAATACTTAGGCGCCAACTCCAAGTCGAATTTGGCTGAAATGTGGCCGCGCGCCTTGCGCAGGTTCATTTACCGAATTAAGGGGCGCACATGACGCGCGCCTTCATTTTTCCCGGACAAGGCAGTCAGACCGTTGGCATGGGCCGCGCGCTCGCGGAAGCATTCGCGCCCGCGCGCCAGGTTTTCGAAGAAGTCGACGACGCGCTGTCGCAGAAGCTTTCCAAGCTCATGTGGGAAGGGCCGGAAAGCCATCTCACGCTCACGGAGAATGCGCAGCCCGCCATCATGGCGGCATCGCTGGCGATCATTCGCGCGTTGCAGGCTGGCGGTCTCGATCTGGCGCGTCATGCACGCTTGGCCGCGGGTCACAGCCTTGGCGAATATTCCGCGTTGTGCGCGGCCGGGGCCTTCACGCTCGCCGACACGGCGCGTCTGCTGAAGACGCGTGGCCAGGCCATGCAGGCGGCCGTGCCGGTCGGCAAGGGCGCAATGGCGGCGCTGATCGGCATCGAGATCGACGGCGCAGAAGCGACCGTGAAAGACGCGGCCGCCGATGGCATCTGCGTCATCGCCAATGATAATGCGCCGGGCCAGATCGTCATCTCCGGCGAGAGGGTCGCGGTCGAGAAAGCCAGCGAGATCGCCAAGCAGCACGGCGCCAAGCGCGCCATCCCGCTGAACGTCAGCGCGCCGTTTCACTCGCCGCTGATGCAGCAAGCGGCCGAACGCATGCGCGAGGCGCTGGCTAAGGTGACCATTCGTCCCCCGGCCGTCCCCATTGTCGCCAACATCACCGCCGCCGAGGCCACCGATCCCGAAACCATTCGCCGCCTGCTGGTACAGCAGGTGACGGGCCGTGTGCGTTGGCGCGAATCCGTTGCGGCGTTCCGAGGGCTGGGAATCGACAGGACGGTGGAAGTGGGCGGCAACAAGGTCCTCACCGGCATGGTCAAGCGTATAGATAAGGAGCTGGAGACAGTCTCCCTCGATACGCCCGCCGATATCGAAGCTTTTGCCAAGACGCAGTGAGAAAATCCCCTCCTTGAAAAGGGAGGGTGGATCGCCGAAGGCGATCCGGGAGGGATCATGCTACAAATCCTGCAATTGACCCCCACCCGATCCGCTTCGCGGATCGACCTACCCTTTCAGGGAGAGGAAAATAGGGACAAGCATGTTCGATCTCTCTGGAAAAGTCGCACTCGTCACCGGCGCGTCAGGCGGCATCGGCGGTGCAATCGCCAAGGCGCTGCACAGCCAAGGCGCCAGCGTCGTGCTGTCCGGCACGCGCGCGGAAGCGTTGGGCAAGCTGAAGGATGAACTCGGTGCCCGCGCCTTTTTCGTGCCTAGCGATCTCGGTGTGCTGGCCGATGTCGAGGAGTTGCCCAAAAAGGCGGAAGCGGCCGCCGGCCCCATCGACATCCTCATCAACAATGCCGGTATCACGCGCGACAATCTTTTTCTGCGCATGAAAGACGAGGAATGGGACAAGGTGATCGCGGTCAATCTCTCCGCCCCGTTCCGTCTGTCGCGCGCCGTGCTGCGCGGCATGATGAAGAAGCGCTGGGGCCGCATCATATCGGTTACCTCGGTCGTGGGCGTCACCGGCAATCCGGGGCAGGGCAATTACGCCGCCGCCAAAGCAGGCCTTATCGGCATGACGAAATCGCTCGCGGCCGAAGTGGCGACCCGCAACATCACCGTCAACTGCATCGCGCCGGGCTTCATCGCAACGGCGATGACGGAAGCGCTCAACGAAGAACAGAAGGGCGCCGCGCTTTCGCGCATTCCCGCGGGGCGTTTCGGCCTCTCCACCGACGTCGCCGCCGCCGCCGTCTATCTTGCGAGCGAGGAAGCCGCCTACGTCACCGGCCAGACGCTGCACGTCAATGGCGGCATGGCTATGATCTAACCCCTTGGGAGACAGGGGTTATGTTCCAATTGGCGGGACCGCGCGAGTGTGATACCAAGCGCGACCTTGCTTTATCGGCCAAACGGACGCTAGAGCCGCTTGCCGGAGCCCATTCGGGGTGCATGGCGTAAACATTCAAGAGGACAAGAAATGAGCGACACCGCTGAGCGCGTGAAGAAGATCGTGGTCGAGCACCTGAACGTGGACGCCGAGAAGGTGTCGGAGAACGCGAGCCTCATCGAAGACCTCGGCGCGGACAGCCTTGATGCGGTCGAGCTTGTTATGGCGTTCGAAGAAGAATTCGGCATCGAAATTCCCGACGATGCGGCTGAGTCCATCGTTACCGTCGGCGACGCCGTCAAATTCATCGAAAAGGCCCAGGCCTGAACGGGCCGCGGGCTGGTCCCGCGCCTGCGCCACAACTCGCCCCAATGCGCCGCGTCGTCGTCACCGGAGTCGGACTCGTCACGCCGCTCGCCTGCGGCGTGAACGAAACCTGGTCGCGCCTGCTCGACGGCAAGTCGGGCATCCGTCCTATCACTCGATTCAAGGTCGACGATCTGCCGGCGCGCATTGCCGCCGACGTGCCAGTGGGCGACGGCTCGGACGGCACGTTCAATGCCGATCAGTGGGTCGATCCCAAGGAACAGCGTCGTGTTGACCCCTTCATTATCTATGCGCTCGCCGCCGCCCAGCAGGCGGTGACCGATTCGGGTTACGAACCGAAAACCGATGAAGAGAAGAACCGCGCAGGCGTGCTGATCGGCTCGGGCATCGGGGGGCTGTCCGGTATCGAGGAAGCCGCCATCCTGCTCCACGAAAAAGGTCCGCGGAAAATCTCGCCGTTCTTTATTCCAGGCCGTCTGATCAATCTCGCCTCCGGCTACGCCTCCATCCGCTTCGGCTATAAAGGCCCGAACAGCGCGGTTGTCACCGCGTGCTCGACGGGTGCGCACGCCATCGGCGATGCCTCGCGCATCATCGCACTCGACGATGCCGACGTGATGCTTGCGGGCGGAACGGAAGCCGCGATCTCGCGGCTCGGCATGGCTGGCTTTGCCGCCTGCCGCGCGCTCTCGACCGGCTTCAACGATACGCCGGAAAAAGCTTCGCGGCCTTATGACAAAGATCGCGACGGCTTCGTCATGGGCGCAGGCGCGGGCGTGGTGATCCTGGAAGAATACAACCATGCCAAAGCGCGGGGTGCCAAGATCTATGCCGAGATCAAAGGCTACGGCATGTCGGGCGACGCCTATCACATCACGGCGCCGTCGGAAGATGGCGACGGCGGCCTCCGTTCGATGAAGATGGCATTGAAACACGCAGGGCTTGCGCCGGCCGACATCGACTACGTCAACGCGCACGGCACCTCGACGCCGCTCGGCGACGAGATCGAGTTGCGCGCGGTCGAGCGTCTGTTCGGGAACGCCGCGGGCAAGGTATCCATGTCGTCGACCAAATCGTCCATCGGGCATTTGCTGGGCGCCGCGGGTGCGGTAGAGGCGATCTTCTCAGCCCTTGCCATCCGTGATCAGATTGCGCCGGCGACCCTCAATCTGGACAACCCGTCGATGGAAACGCAAATTGATCTCGTGCCGCACAAGCCAAAGAAGCGCGCGATTTCTACCGCTCTGTCGAATTCATTCGGCTTCGGCGGCACCAATGCGACGCTGGTCCTGACTGCGGCGGCGTGAGCACTAAGCAAAAGAAGCGTGGACGCAAGAAGACCGAAACCTGGGTCTTCTCCAATTTCATTCTGCTGGTGACGATTGCGGCCGCCGCTGCCGTCGGCGGGCTCTACTGGGAAGCCAGTCATTTCGTCGAGCCGGGCCCTTCGCGGTTCGACACCATCGTCACGATCAAGCCGGGTACCGGCCTCAAGCAGGCAGCGCAGCAATTGGCCGACGCCGGCGTGGTCGACAACGCGACGCTATTCCGCTTTGGCGTCGCGCGGCGCAAGGCTTCCGCACAGCTCAAGGCCGGTGAGTTTTCATTTCCGGCTCACGCCAGTATGTCTGATGTTCTGGATCAGATTGTACAAGGGCGCTCGATCCAGCATCGCGTGACGATTGCCGAAGGACTGACCAGCGCAATGGCTGTTACATTGGTCAACGCCGATGGCGTGCTTGCCGGTCCCGTAACAGCGACACCACCCGAGGGAAGTTTGCTTCCGGAAACCTATGCCTTCGAGCGCGGCACCACGCGCGAGCTATTGCTCGCGCGCATGCGCCAGGCGCAAGCCGATCTGCTGGCCATGCTATGGCCCACGCGCAAACCCGGACTGCCGTTTGTCTCGGTACAAGAAGCATTGACGCTGGCATCGATCGTCGAGAAAGAGACCGCGCTTCCTTCCGAGCGTCCGCGCATCGCCGCCGTCTTCATTAACCGCTTGCGCAAGGGCATGAAGCTCGAGGCCGATCCCACTATTATCTATGGGCTGACGAAGGGTTATCCGCTCGGCCACAGTTTGCGGCAAAGCGAGCTTGCGCGTTCCAACCCGTACAGCACCTATCAGATCGCGGCACTTCCCCCGACGCCCATCTGCAATCCCGGCCGTGACTCCATTGCCGCAGTGCTGAACCCGCCTGACAGCAACGAGCTCTTCTTTGTCGCCGACGGCCATGGCGGCCACGTATTCGCTTCTATTGCTGACGAGCACGCCAAGAACGTCGCCAAGCTGCGCGCGCTCGAACGTAGCCCGGCGCGCAGAGGCCCCTGATGCTCAATAGCATGACCGGCTTCGCCGAAGGCGTCGGGCGCCACGCCAAACTGCGCTGGCGCTGGGAAGCGAAAAGCGTCAATGGCCGTGGGCTCGATTTTCGCCTGCGCGTGCCGTCGGGCTTCGAGGGGCTTGAGCCGGGTGCGCGCACGCTGGCGGCGGAGCGGTTCAAACGCGGTTCGTTGCAGGCTGTTCTCACCGTCGAGGCTGAGGAGGGCGCGCGCGGATTTCGCGTCGATCCAGAAGCGCTGGCGAACGCGGTGAAGATCGCCAAGCAGGTGGCGATGGATACGGGATTGCCGCCTGCACGCGTCGACGGCCTGCTCGCGCTGCGCGGCGTTGTGGTGCAGGAAGAGCAGATGCTCGGTGACGAAGCGCGGCTCGTGCGCGATGCGGCCTTGCTGGAAAGCCTGGCCGATGTGTTGGATTCGCTCGCTCACGCGCGCCGCGGCGAGGGCGCCAAGCTGGAAACCACGTTGCGTGCGCAGCTCGATGAGATCGCCAAGCTGACCGGCGAGGCGCGCAAACTGGCGGCCGGGCAGCCGCAGGCGCTGAAAGAGCGGATGCTGACGCAACTGGCCGAGCTGCTGGCGCCCGGTAAAAACCTGCCTGAGGATCGTATCGCACAGGAAGTGGCCCTCCTGGCCGCCCGCGCCGATTTGCGCGAGGAATTGGATCGCCTCACCGCGCACTGTCAGGAGGCACGCGCGCTTCTCGCAGCGAAAGAAGCTGTGGGCCGCAAGCTTGATTTTCTTGCCCAGGAGTTCAACCGCGAGGCCAATACGCTGTGCGCAAAGTCGTCCGACATTGCGTTGACGCGCATAGGGCTGGCGCTCAAGGCTGTAATCGATCAATTTCGCGAGCAGATACAGAACGTCGAATGAGCAAGATCTCCCGCCGCGGCCTGATGTTCGTGCTGTCGTCGCCTTCCGGCGCCGGCAAGACCACGCTCGCACGCGCACTCCTCGACAGCGATGCCAACATCGTCATGTCGGTGTCGTGCACGACGCGCACCAAGCGCCCGGGCGAAAAAGACGGCAAGGACTATCACTTCATCAGCGATGCGCGCTTCGACGAAATGGTGCGCAACAATGAGTTCCTCGAGCACGCGGTGGTCTTCGGTCATCGCTACGGCACGCCAAAGCGCGAGGTCGAAGAGGCGCTGGGCGCAGGCCGCGACGTGCTGTTCGACATCGACTGGCAAGGCACGCAGCAGCTGGCACAGCGCGCCAAGGACGATCTGGTTCGCGTGTTCGTGCTTCCGCCGAGCCGCGAAGAGCTGGAGCGCCGCCTGCGCGAGCGCGCTCAGGACACGCATGACGTGGTGGCGAAACGCATGGCCAAAGCCAGCGACGAGATCAGCCACTGGGCGGAATACGATTACGTCATCGTCAACGACGATGTCGCACGCGCCCAAACGGAAATTGGCGCCATTCTCGCCGCTGAGCGCCTCAAACGACGCCGCCAGACGGGTTTGATCGAATTCGTGAAAAAATTAGCGGGCCACTAGCGCATAGGCGCGTGCGAGCGCGCAGAACTGCGAGAGATCGAGCTCTTCCGCCCGTGCGGCCGACGGCACACGCGCATTTTGCAGGATTTTGTCGGCCGTCAGCGTCAAGGACTTCAGACTCTTACGGATCATCTTGCGGCGCTGGCCGAAGGCGGCGCCCGTGATGGCCTCAAGATCCTCGAGCCGCGCATCGAACCGCGGATCGCGAAGGGCGTCGATACGCACAACCGTCGAAGTCACCTTTGGCGGCGGCACGAAGGCGCGGCGGTTGATATCGAACAGAATCCGCGGCTCGGCTCTCCATTGTGCCAGCACGCTAAGGCGGCCGTATGCCTCGTCTCCTGGCCGCGCGGCAATGCGCTCCGCAACCTCGCGCTGAAACGTGAGCGTGAGGCTTGACCACCATGGCGGCCATTCGGCGCGCAGCCACTTGATCAGTAGCGCGGTGCCCACATTGTAAGGAAGATTGGCCGCGACACGCACGGGCAAGGTTACGCTCATCTCACGCAACATGGACAGCTCATCGAGCTCAAGCGCGTCGCCGGATGCAATATCGAAACGGCCTGGATAGGCGCGCTGGATGTCGGCGAGCGCGGGCAGGGCACGACTGTCCCGTTCAACTGCGATCACACGTGTGGCGCCTTCCGCGAGCAGCGAGCGCGTCAACCCGCCGGGACCGGGCCCGACTTCGTAGACAACCTTTTCGTCGTCCGTCTCCGCGCCGTCGAGCGCCGCGCGCGCGATGCGGCCTGTCAGATTGAGGTCAAGCAGGAAATTTTGGCCCAGCGCTCTGCGCGCCGACAGCTTGTACTTGGCGATGACCGCGCCAAGCGGCGGCAGGCCGTCATGGGGCGCGGCTTCGCTCACAGCCCTCGCCGCTCGGCGATCTCCGCCGCCATGCGGATTGCCGCGATCATGCTTTCGGGGTTGGCTTTGCCCTGGCCGGCGATATTCAGCGCCGTGCCATGATCAGGCGAGGTGCGTACGATCGGCAGCCCGAGCGTGACATTGACCGCGCTCCAGAATGCGAGCGTCTTTATCGGGATTAGCGCCTGGTCGTGATACATGCAGAGTGCCGCGTCATAGCCGCGGCGCGCGGTCTCATGGAACATGGAGTCGGCGGACAGCGGGCCGCTGACATTGTGGCCCTTGGCGCGCAGCGCCGCGACCGCCGGCGCAATGATGTCGCTCTCCTCGCGGCCCATCTTACCATCTTCGCCGGCGTGCGGGTTGAGACCGGCGATGGCGAGCCGCGGCTTGGCGCAGCCGAAATCCCGCTTCAGTGCGTCGAGCACGATCTCGGCCGTCGTAATGGTCGCCTCCTTGGTAATGCGGTGAAAGATCTTCGAAAGCGGCAAGTGGATCGTCAGAGGCACGACGCGCAGCCCGGCACCGGCCAGCATCATCACCGGTTGGTTTGTCTTCGTGAGTGAAGCGAGAAATTCGGTGTGACCGGGGAAGGGAAAACCTGCTTCCGCAAGGACGGCTTTGTGTATGGGCGCCGTGACCACCGCCGCCGACCGACCATCGCGGATAGCATTCACCGCGAATTCGATCGCGTTCGTGACAGCGGTAGCATTTTTCTTGTCGGGCTTGCCCGCCATTGCATGGACCGTGTGGCCGCTTTCAACGATAGCCTCGCGTATGCGCCCCGGCGTCACGCCCGCAATGCGTGAGGCCTCATTGAAGACCTCGGCGCTGCCGATCAGCCGCAACTCGCGCGGGCCAACGCGGCCGCCGAGCTGAGACCACGCCTTGACCGCAACCTCCGGCCCGATGCCGGAGGGTTCGCCCATTGTGATGTCTATGTAGGGCCGCGTTTTCTCACCGGTATTCGACAACGGCGTCGCGCCTCAGATCGCGCAGGTACCGGCGCGACAGCATGGACATTTGCTCGTTATAGAGCCTGTTCTGGATGTCCTGCCGCGTCGGCATTTGGAAGGCGACAACCTTCTGCACCTTGGGATCGCACCGCACGATGATCTCGACGCCAGCGGACGAGATAAAAGGCTTCGCCACATCGCCGGGTTGCGTCGTCGCCAGTGCATTGCGCAATTCGGGACTCATCTGGCCCGCGCGCATGCTGCCGAGATTCATGTAAATGGCGCCCTGAATTTGCTTTGCCACGACGCTGAGGTTGATGCAGCCGTTTATGTGGGTGCTCAGCTCTTGTCCAAACTGAAGCGCCTTCTGCTTGAGCTCGCTCGATGCCTTCGACGGAAGAGCAAGCAGAACACGCGCAAGCGGCAGCGGGCCATCGGGCAATCCCGTTTGCGGCTGTTCGGATTTTGGTACGACTGTACCGACCGGCTCACGGCGGTCGCGAACCTGCAGGATGTAATAGCCGCCGGCAACGTGGATGGGCCCCGCCAGCCCACCGGCCCTCATCCCAACCAGCGCCTTGTCGAGTTCCGGCGCCAGTTGACCTTCCTGAACCCAACCGATGTCGCCGCCCGTGGCCGCCGAGGGCGATTGGCTGAACTGGCGCGCGGCGGCCTGAAAATTGGCGCCCACATTCAACTGCTGCATGATCTGCGTGACGCCGTTCTTCACCTTCTCGTCGTCCTGCGGGCTGTCCACGCCGACGAAGATTTCCGAGACAAGGAATTGCGGCTTGTGCGCGCTTTCGGCGATGCGTTGCAATTCGGCGTTTACATCTTCTTCACTGATCTGAATCCGTCCGCCCATCTCGTTTTGCATCAATTTCTGCCAGGCGATCTCGGCAGTTACCTGCGTACGCAGGGTGGAAATATTCACGCCGACGCTACCGAGCATCTGCTCGATCTGGGCCGTGGTCGCACCATTCTGCTTGGCGATGCTTTCGAGCGCTTTATCGACTTCGTCGGTCGTCACCGTGATCTTGTTCTTCTGGGCCTCCTGCAATTGCAGCATCTCGTCAACGAGACCGCGCAACACCTGCTCGCGGATGCGCTTTTTCTGTTCCTCGTTCGGGCGCATGCCCGACTGCGCGAGGAACAAGGTCATGCGCTGATTGAGATCGTAATCGGAAATGATGAGATCGTTGACAGTCGCCGCAACGCCGCGCGAGTTATCTGTGGGCGCCTCAGGTGCTGCCGCGCCTGGCTTGAGAGCTGCCGTCTGTGCGCGCGGGATCGGCTGGTGAGCGCGCGCGCCCACCAATAGGGACGCGACGCATGCGACGCACAGTGCGCGAAGGACAATATCGGTACATTTAGACACGGCGGCGCGTTACCTCTTTCAATGCGGCGGCGCGACGTTGCATCCGCCAAACCCGCCCGCCCCATGGCAATCTACTGATTCCTGCCGCTTCTTCAAGCGCTTAAGTCTCAAGGCAAATCCGCGTGCTCAACCGGCGATGTCAGCAGGCCGAGCTTGAAGATGATCGAGGAGGCGGGATGCAAATCGCGGTCCACGGTGAACTTGCGGCGGAAACCGACGGAGAACTGGAAGCATTCGTCGAGATAGGTGATGCCGAGCCGCGCGTCGCGCATTTCGTCTTGCTCGAGGTCGCGGATGGCGCTCGCGAACACGTACCAGTTTTCATAGACGTCGATGGAGGCCGCGAAGTTCAACTCTTTGCGTGGCTGGGGCAGGCCGGTGCCCAGGTCTTCTTCCGGCAAGCTCAGATAGGTGAGATCGGCGAAGGAGCGGCCCCATTTCGCCTTGATGTCGAGCTGATTGCTGATGATGCTTCCCGTGTTCTGATCGATGCGTACCTGGTGCGTCAGGTCGATATAGGGCGTGAAATCGACCTTGATGCGGCCCACGATGTCCGACCGCGTGCTTCCGAGGCCGGAGTCTTGTGCAAAGTGGTGGTTGTCTTTCAGGCGAAATTCTTCACCAAGCATAGCCTGGATGGTTCCACCACTCGGAAACAGCGCAGTCCAACGCGCGCCCGCATTGGCGCGTGGGCCGTCTTCCCAGCGGTCAATCCCAGGGAATTTGTTGATGTTGAAAAGATCAGTCGTATCGAACTCGAAGCTTGCGCTGTCTTCATCTGGAATGTCGCGCGGGTTACCGCCATAGGGCGCCGCAATCAGCTGCACGATGGGTTCGACCACATAGTTCGTGCCTGCGATCGTCGCGGTCGACACGAACGGCCAGCGCCACTCAAGCGAGGCAAGAGTCAGCCCGCGGAAAATCGTCGTGCTGTCTTTTTTTGCGTCCGGGTCGGTCAGAAGTGCGTTGTTGGTGTGATAGACGTCGGCGCGGCCCATCGCCTCGAAGGCGATCCGCTGACCGTCGTTCGTAATGTAGGGGATGCGCCAGCTCGCCGACACGGATGCGCGCTGATCGTCTTCACCTTCGGTGCGGTAGACGCTGAGGATATTGGTGTCGAAGCGGAATTGGCCGCCAAACCATTTGTGCTCCGGGATGTAGGTATACTCGACCAAAGGAAGCACGATGGGAATCTGTCCGGGGATGTCGGTCGGGCGCAGGCCCTGGAAGAAGTAGCCGGTGATCGCCGCGCGGCTGCGCCCGCTGGTGCCTTCAAAAAACAGATCGGAATTGAGCCGGTCCTTTTCGTAGATGTCGTAGCGCCGCAAATACGTGTCATTCGAGGTCAGTTGAACGTCGTAGCCAGCCCGCCAGGTGCTGTTAATCGGCATTCGCCCCGACCCGAACAAGTGACTCTGCCATTGGTCGGTACCGGCGGGCGCATCGGTGTTATAGGCGATGCTGCCTTGCAGCCACATGCCGCCGTCGCTCCAGCGATCGCGATATTCGCCTTTTATCACACTGCCCGCGGCTGTCGTGAACAGTGGAGCGACGGTCAAGTCCTGCGAGTCGGACAGCGCGACGTAGTAGGGCACTTCCGCGAAGGTGCCGAGGAAAGTGGATGTGCCGAAGTCAGGGAGCAGGAAGCCTGTCTTGTGCTTCACTGACGGGTCGGCTTGAGAAAAATACGGCGTGTAGAGAAGCGGCACGCCCATGAACTCGAACGTCGCATCGTGATACTCGATCTCCTTTTTCACGTTGTCATGGACGATGCGATAAGCCCTAACCTGCCATGTCGGCGTTGGATCTTCGGCGCAAACCTTGCAAGGCGTGAATACGCCGCGATGCGCTATTATGTAGCGGCCTTGCCGGCGCTCGGCGCTCACCGCAACGAAGCGGCCATATTTTCCGATCAACGCCGAAAAACCTTGCACCACGCCTTCGGCCATGTCCTTGCTCAGCGTGACTTTGTTGCCGAAGGCGACGTTGCCGTTCGAGTCCAGAACGCTGACGTGGCCCTCGGCAGTGACGATGCCTGTGTTCTGATCGTAGAACACGCTGTCCGCCATTAGGATCCGTTCTTCGTTGGCGATCTCGACGTGGCCGCGGGCCATCACGACGCTGGTCTGCGTGTTGTAAAGCGCTTCGTCGGCTTGCAGGAGGACGTTGCCCTGCGTGACACCTGTGGGCGTGAGCCCAGTCTTCTTGCTGATAGGTGTGGCTGCGGCGCAAAGAAACATGGCGGCGGCAAGGGCCACCGCGCGCACCAACAAAATGCGGCCCCCCAGCGCGCTCATCCATCCTCCTTATGAAAGAGCAGCGTCATGCCGAGAAGAATGGCCATTGCGGCCGGTGCCACTGCCGCCAAAGGGGCAGGCAGGATACCGGATGTGCCTAGCGCTTGCGTCACGTCACTCAGGAAATAGACGCCAAAGCCCGACAAAGTTGCCGCCAGTACAAGCTGTGGCACGCCACCCAGCCGCGTAAACCTGAGTGAAAAGCTCGCCGCCATGAACACCATGGCCGAGAACAGCACCGGCAGCATCAGAAGCGAATAGAAATAGAGCTGATGGCGCAGGGTCGAGAAGCCGGCGTCTTCGGCATTGGCAATGAAGCGCGGCAGTTCCCAAAAGGGAATCGTGTCCGGGGAGCCGAAGCTTTCTTGGATTTGCGCTGGCGTCAGGTCCGTGGGCAGGTCGTACGCCGTGAATTGCTTGGGAGCGCCATCGGGCCCGCTCACCCACGCGTTCTCAAAATGCCAGCGGCGCGATTTCAGCTTTGCCTTAGCCGCGTCGATGCGGCCCGCGAAGTGATCCTGTCCGTCATAGAGGAAGATGATGACGTCCTCGAGATTGACGCCCTGGTCGCTGGCGCGAAGCGCATGGATAACCGACTGACGCTTGGCATCGCCCTGGCGAAGCCACAGCCCCGTCTTGAAGACCGAAAGCTGCGACGCTTGCCCACGAATGTACTTCGCTTCGAGACGCTCGTATTGCGCGAGAAGCGAGGCCGCCGCGGGGTTCAGCGCAGTCATGGTCAGGACGCCGAGCGCAATGGCGACGACCAGTGGCGGCGCCAGGAACGACCAGGCGGAAACGCCGGCTGCGCGCGTGGCCACCAGTTCGTGACTGCGGGCGAGGCCTGAAAACGCCAGGATCGAACCGAACAGAATCGCGAAGGGCAGGAGCTTGAGCGCCAGATCGCCGAGCTTGAGGAGGCTCATGCCGACAATGATGCCGCCGGAGATCTCGCGCGTTGGCGTGCGATTGAACAAATCTACGACATCGATGCTGAACGCCACCAGCACAAGCGCGCCAAAGACGATCATGACGGCATTGAGAAAGCGTCGCGCCAGATAGAGATTGAGCGTCCACGACCAGTTCACGGCGTCTGCTCCGCCGGTTCCGGTTGCGGGCGCATGTTGAAAATGGGCGCACCCATCAGATCGGCTGTGGCCAGCGCGCTGGCCAACAATGGCAGGAGATACATCGCCGCATTCCATGCAGGCGCGCGCGCGGCCATCGCCTGCACGCCGTAGCCGAGCACGCGCAAACCGGCTGCCGCAACCGAGACTGCAAGGAGGCGCAGCGCGTAGCTGCCACGTGCTGTCGCGCCATTGGCGGCCGCAGCGAGGGCCATCAGCGCGAAGGCCAAAACGTAGAGAGGCGATGAAAGCCGGTTATGCGCTTCGGCCAGGTACGCGCCCGCGCGCCGCGCTTGCCGCGCGTTCTTGAATTGCGGATAGAGCAATTCGGACAGGAAGCGCTCGTGAATCTCAAGGGAGGAGTCGCGCTGCGGACTGCCGAACTGGTCCAAGTTGAACACGTACCGATCGAACTTCAGAACGGACAGCTTGGCGCCGCCATTTTCCGACTGCTCGACATGGCCCGCACGCATGATCAGGCGTGGGCCTTCGGTCGTCTCCACGAACATGCCGTTCTCGGCGATATAGGTCGTGGGCCGCTTCGCGTCACGATTGTCGTGCACGAGAATGCCGCGGATTTCACCGTTGGATTCCAACTCGCGGATGAAAACGGTCAACCCTTCGGCCGGCGTCGTGAATGACCCCTCATGCAGGATGGCCGCACCAATGTCAGCGCGAATGTCGAACACCGCCGCCTTCATCGTGCGTTCGGACAGCGGCACAAGATACAGGCTGCAGAGATACGTCAGCGCCATTGCCATGGCCGCTGCCATCAGCACCGGTGCCGCCAGCTGCCACCGGCTGAAGCCGGCCGCCCACATCACCACCAGTTCGCTGTCGTTGTTCAGGCGATGCAGCGCATAAAGTGCGCCCGCGAAAAAGGCGATCGGTATGATGATCGTGAGCAAAGTGGGCAGCATCAGCATGGTGAGATAGGCGAACATGCCGGCCGACTGGCTGCGGTTGATGACGAGGTCGAGCAGACGCAGCGACTGCGTCAGCCAGACGACAATGGTCATCAAGGTGAGAAACAGCAGGAACGGGCCCACGATCTGGCGCAAGACGTAGAAGGACAGACTGCGCATCGCTCCTCGCCGAACCGTCATACCTGTGGGGACAGGGATAGCGCCGTTTTCGCACGTCGAAAGCCGCGGCGTTAGCCGGAAATCATGCCAAAAGACATCTCAGGCACCGGCCCCCACCTTTCACCGGCCCCTTGAACCATCTTAAACTAGCATCCCCTAACCGCGCCTCGGCAATCCTCTTTTACCAACTAGGACTTAGCCGGTTTTCCGGCCGTGGATAGGGCGCGGGTTTTCACACTTTAGCGGAGGCATTCATGCAGGTTTCTTTTGTTACGCCCGGTACAACCGGTCCTGGCGCTCTGGTTGTAGGCGTGACGGCAGGGGGTCCGCTTGTTGGCGCAGCCGCACGCGCGAATAGGGAGACCGGCGGCGCGCTCAAGCGCGCCATGGACGTTAGCCGTTTCACCGGCAAGGCGGCGCAGGTTCTCGAAGTGCTGGCGCCGCACGGATCGAAGGCATCACGGATCGTGCTGATGGGCCTGGGCAAGGCCGATAGGCTCGACACCAATGCGGTTGAGCGTGCGGCGGCTGCCGTTGTTGGCAAATTGATGTCTGGCAGCGAGAAGCGCGCCACCTTCGCCATCGATGTGCCTCCGCGCGCGAAAATTTCGGCGGCGGCGTTTGCCGCGCATCTCGCCTTTGGCGCAGTGCTGTGCAGCTACCGCTTCGATGTCTATCGCAAGGTGAAAGACGACGAGCAACAGACGCTGAAGGAACTGGTCGTCGAGACGAAGGCCGCCGCGTCCGCGCGCAAGATTTGGAGCGATCTCTCGGCGCTGGCCGAAAGCATTTATTTCGCCCGCGATCTGGTGAACGAGCCGGCCAATGTTCTTTTCCCCGACGAATTCGCCAAGCGCGCAACGGGACTCGCTAAGCTCGGCGTCAAAGTCGACGTGCTCGACGTGCCGGCGATGAAGAAGCTGGGAATGAACGCGCTGGTCGGCGTGGGGCAGGGCAGCGCGCATGATAGCCGCCTCGCCGTCATGCAGTGGAACGGCGGCCGCAAGGGGCAGCAGCCCGTCGCCTTCGTCGGCAAAGGCGTGTGTTTCGATACGGGCGGCATTTCGCTCAAGCAGCCGGCGCCGATGATGGGCATGAAGGGCGACATGGGCGGCGCCGCCGCCGTGGTCGGCCTGATGCGCACGCTGGCCGCGCGCAAAGCGAAGGTGAACGCAGTTGGTGTAATTGGTCTCGTCGAGAACATGCCCGATGGCAAGGCGCAACGGCCCAACGACATCGTCAAATCGATGTCCGGTCAGACGATTGAGATCCTCAACACTGATGCGGAAGGACGCCTCGTGCTGTCGGACGCGCTCTGGTACACGCAGTCCAAATTCAAACCGAAATTCATGATCGATCTGGCGACGCTGACGGGCGCCATCCTGATCGCGCTTGGCACCGAGCACGCCGGTCTGTTCAGCAACAACGATGAACTGTCCAAGCGCATCATGCAGGCGGGACGGGAGGAGGGCGAGCCTGTCTGGCGGCTGCCGTTGGGAGATGCTTACGACCGCGCCATTCGCTCCAAGATCGCGGACATGAAGAACATCGGTGGGCCCAACGCGGGCTCCATCACGGCCGCGCAGTTTCTGCAGCGGTTTGTCAACGGCGTGCCGTGGGCGCATCTCGATATCGCGGGCGTGGCTTGGCAGGACGGCGAGACCAAGCCGCTCTCGCCAAGCTGGGCCACGGGTTGGGGCGTGCGCGTGCTCAATCGCCTCGTCGCCGATCACTACGAGAATTGATGGCGGAAGTTCTGTTCTATCAGCTGGAGGGCCGCACGCTGGAAGATGTGCTGCCTGGTCTGCTCGAGCGCACGCGCGAGCGTGGTTTGCGCGCCGTGGTGCGCGTGGGCACGGCCGAGCGCATGGCGGCGCTGGACACACAGCTCTGGACCTATTCCGAACAGACGTTTCTGGCCCACGGCACGGCAGCCGATGGTCACGCCGGCGATCAGCCGATCTATCTGACCACGGAAAACGAAAATCCCAACAAGGCGGAGGTGCTGTTCCTTGTGGGCGGCGCGCAGCCCGTCGACTGGGCGTCGCCAGACCTAAAGGCACTTTCGCGCATCGTCATGCTGTTCGATGGACGTGACGCGGGCGCGCTCGATGCCGCGCGCACGGCGTGGAAGGCGGCCAAAGCCGCCGGCCACGATGCCACATATTGGAAGCAAATCGTCGGCGGCAAATGGGAGAAGATAGACAGCTAGCTCCCTTGCCCCGGCGGTGACTGCGCCGCTATAAGGCGCGCTCTTCGCGAGGAGCAATGAATGGCCGTCGAGCGCACACTTTCCATCATCAAGCCGGACGCCACGCGGCGTAACATCACCGGGCAGATCATTGCGCGGCTGGAAAGTGCCGGCCTTCGCGTCGTGGCCCAGCGCCGCGTGAAATTGAGCCGTGCCGACGCGGAGCGTTTCTACGAGGTGCACAAGGAGCGGCCGTTCTTCAAGGGTTTGGTCGAGTTCATGACGTCGGGCCCCATCGTCGTGCAAGTGCTGGAAGGCGAAAGTGCCATCACCAAGAACCGCGACGTCATGGGCGCGACCGACCCGGCCAAGGCCGCGCCGGGCACCATCCGCCGCGACTTCGCGGAAAACATCGAGGCCAATTCGGTGCACGGCTCGGATGCGGCGGAAACTGCCAAGCGCGAGATCGCCTTCTTCTTCAAGGATTCCGAAATCGTTGGCTAGATCCAAACTTGTCATGGCCCGCAAATGCGGGCCACCCAGTTGGGATTCCACGGAACTATTACGGGCTTCATAACCTGGGTCACCCGCATTCGCGGGTGATGACAATTGAGAGCTATTTCTTCGCCAGTTCGGCCTCGATGGCCTGGGTGAGTTCAGGCGATTCCGGTTTCACCTTGGACGAGAACAGTCCGTTTATCGCGCCATCGCGGCCGACCAGATATTTGGTGAAGTTCCATTTGGGCAGGTGATCTTCGCCCAACGCACTGGCGATCCATTTGTAGAACGGATGCGCGGCCGCCCCGATCACCGGCTCCTTATGCGTCATCGGAAAGGTGACCCAATACTTCGTCTCGCAGAACTGCGCGATTTGGGAATCCGTGCCGGGTTCTTGCGCGCCGAAATCGTTTGACGGCACGCCGACGACCACCAACCCGCGACCCGCATACTGCTTCGAAATCTCCTCGAGCCCTTTGTATTGTGGCGTGTAGCCGCATTCCGAAGCCGTGTTGACCACCAGCAGCACCTTGCCGCGGTACTGCGCCAACGGCATTGGCTTACCGTCAATGGATGTGAAGGAAAAATCGAAAGCTGTCTGTCCGTTGGTCTGTTGGGCCATGGGCCACTCCGTCTTGGCGGTCAAAAACGCATAAATCGCTTTGGGCAGCGTGATCATGCACGATCCCGGATCACCACGCGGCCGTTTTCGTATTTCACACGGCCCTCGGCCACCATGCGCAGCGCGATGGGGTAGATCACATGCTCTTGTTTCAGCACGCGCGCCGCGAGCGTTTCCACCGTGTCGCCCGGATGGACCGGAACTTCCGCCTGGACGATGGCCGGGCCGGAATCAAGCTCGGGTATGACGAAGTGCACCGTGGCGCCGCTCATGGCGACGCCCGCGTCCAACACTTGCTCGTGCACACGCACGCCTTTGAAAGCCGGAAGAAGCGATGGGTGGATGTTCACGAGCTTGCCTTCCCAGCCTCGCGCGAACTTGGCGCCGAGAAGCCGCATGAAACCGGCGAGGCAGATGAATTCGACGCCGGCTGCGCGCAGCGCGTCGTCCATCGCATCGTCGAAAGCTTCCCGTGACGGATAATTTCCATGCGGAATGACGAGCGCTGGAATTCGCGCCTTCTTGGCGCGCTCCAACCCGTAGACGCCGGCAACATTGGAAATCACCAATACGATTTCGGCGGGGAAATCACGCTCGGCGCAAGCGTCGATCAGCGCCTGCAAATTGCTGCCGCGCCCCGAAATGAGCACACCGACCTTGAGTTTGCCGGTCACCTTGCCCCCCACCCGCCTCGGGCTTTCGCCCTCGGCACCCTCCCCGCGCTGGGGGAGGGGAAATCCTGGCGTTGGCTTTTACCTCCCCCTACGCGGGGAGGTCGATGCAATGCGCGAAGCGAATTGCATCGGGTGGGGGGACTGGTCATGCAGCCAGCGTACCGCGATAGCGCACTATGGGCTTGCCCTTGCCGGGGATGAGCGTACCGATGCGGTGGGCTATCTCGCCGGCACTTTCGAAAGCGGTAATGACAGCATCGGCCTTCGCCGCATCAGCCACCGTGATCAATCCCACACGGCAATTAAACGTGCGCAGCATCTCATCTTGCTCGAGACCGGCTTCACGCGCGATCCAGGCGAAGACGGGCAGCAGTTTCCATGAACCAAGATCGACTTCTGCATCCAATCCATCCGGCAACGCGCGCGGCAGATTGCCGGTGATGCCGCCACCCGTGATATGCGCCAAGCCCTTCGCGCCGCCTGTGCGGATGGCCGCCAACGCACTCTTCACATAAAGCCGCGTCGGGACCAGCAACGCTTCGCCCAACGTTTTCATTTTCGCAAATGGCGCCGGCGCGGAATAGGAAAGCCCGACCGTCTCCACCACTTTGCGCACAAGTGAAAATCCGTTGGAGTGAATGCCCGACGACGCCACACCGATCAGTACGTCGCCCGCTTTCATCTCCTTCGTCTTTGGCAGCACATCTTCGCGTTCGACGGCGCCAACGGCAAAACCAGCGACATCAAAATCGCCCTGCGCGTAGACGCCAGGCATTTCTGCCGTCTCGCCACCGATCAATGCGCACCCAGCCTCCTTGCACGCGCGCGCGACGCTTTGGATCACGCGCGCGGCCTGATTTACGTCCAACGCTCCAGCTGCGTAGTAATCCAGGAAAAACAGTGGCTCCGCCCCTTGCACGACGATGTCGTTGACGCACATGGCGACCAGGTCTTGGCCGATTCCGTCGAAGCGCCCCGTCTCGGTCGCGATCTTGAGTTTCGTGCCGACGCCGTCGGTAGAGGCCACCAGCAGCGGATCCTTGAAACCCGCCGCTTTGAGATCGAACAACCCACCGAACCCGCCTAAAGCAGCATCCGCGCCTGGCCGCGCGGTAGCACGCGCGGCCGGTGCAATACGATCCACCAGCGCGTCGCCAGCGTCGATATCCACGCCTGCGTCCTTATATGTGGTGCGCTTGGGATCTTGGTTCATGGGGCGGCGGTTCCGCCTTATGGCGGCGTAACGTCTACGCATGGCACCCACGCCGCGCAAGCGGAACCCGCAGATTCCTGCTTCTTTCGCGCGGGGGCTGCGTTCCTTATATTGATATTGGTTGGCTACGAGGAATTTCATGAACCCTAATCGCGTCCTTTTCGGCTTTCGCGCCGCGCTGATCTTTGGCGCCGTCCTCGCCCTGTCGCCTGCGGCTGCCGACGAGATATTCGCCGTCAAAGGCATCAAAGTAGATGCGACGGCTGCCTCAGCCACCGAAGCGCGCGATGCGGCCGTGGCGCAAGGGCGCCCCAAAGCCTGGACGACATTGTTCCGCCGCCTCGCGCGCGAGAGGGATTGGCCCAGTCAGCCACAACTCGACGACCTGACGCTCATGCGCATGATCCGCGGCATCGAAATCGCCAACGAAAGACGCAGCTCGACGCGCTACCTCGCTGATATCACCTATGAGTTCAATCCCGCTGACGTGAAGCGTGTGTTGCAGCAGGCGGGCGTCGCCTACACGGAAACTGCGGGCAAGCGCGTTCTGGTCATTCCCGTCGTCTCCGGGACGGCGAAACCTTACGAGCTCAGCAGTGCGTGGACCAAAGCATGGGCTAGTGCCGATCTTGGCGGAGGCGTTGTGCCGATGGTGCTTCCCAGTGGTGCAGGAGGCGATATGGATGTGTTGGCGCGCGCCGATTTGCCGCGTCTGAAATGGGAAAGCTTGTCCGCCATCGCTACGCGCTACAACGCAAATGAAGTATTGATCGCGGAGGCATCGTCTGCCGGCGAGCAAGTTATAGTGACTTTGACACGCGTAACACCGGGCTCCGCTGCCGCGGCGCTGCCTCTACCGTCGCAACCAGGCTATGCTGCCGCTGCTCAGGCAACGGCCAGCGCCATTCGCGAAGTGTGGAAGGGCAGGAACGCCATCAATTACGGCCAGCACAGCAAGCTGACGGCGCTGGTGTCGTTCAGTACGGGCCAGGAATGGGCGTCAATGCGCACGCGGCTTTCGATCGTTCCCTCAGTCGCCGAGGTAAGCGTCGTCGCGCTGTCGCTCAACAGCGCCGAGATCGAGATTTCTTATGTTGGTGCGCTGCCGCAACTGCATGAAGCCCTCGAAGGACAGGGGCTTCACCTCAGCCAGGGCCAGGGGATGTACCTGCTTGGCGGCGCAGCTGCTCCGTGACAGGGCCTCTCAGGCATCTGCCGAATTTCCTGACCGGATTGAGGCTCCTTGCCGCGCCGGCCATGGCGCTGTTGCTGCTATTCGATCGGTATGGCGCTGCGCTCGCGCTGTTCGCCTTCGCCGGCATCACAGATCTGATCGATGGCTACTTGGCCAAGCGCTACCACAGCGCCACCAGGCTCGGCCGCTACCTCGATCCTGCTGCCGACAAGGCACTGATGTTTGCATGCTTCCTCGTGCTTGCTTACGAGGGGGTTGTTTCATCTTGGGTCGCCGGCCTGGTGATCGGGCGCGACATCCTGATGATCCTGGCAATCATTATCGCTAGGGTTGTCCACGCTCCGCTCACGGTTATGCCGCTGCGGGTGGGCAAGCTCACGACCGTGGTACAGGTCGTGTTTATTGGCGTAGAGCTCGTGATTTTGGCATTCTCCCTGGACTTCGGCACGTGGGAGCGCTGGGCCGAACTGAGCGTCGGCGTGGTGACCATTGCATCGGCCTGGAGTTACGGCGCGCTTTGGCTGCGTGCCATGAGGCGGGTAGGGACTCGAAAAGCGTAATGGCGCGTCAACTTCCTCTGCCACTTGAGACCCGTCCTGCGCTGGCGCGGGGCGACTTTATCGTCGCGCCTGCGAACGAAACGGCCGTGCACTTCATCGATCGCTGGCCGAACTGGCCAGCGCCTATAGCCGCTCTGCATGGGCCGCAAGGATCGGGCAAGAGCCATTTGGTCGAGGCATGGTCGCTGAAATCGGATGCGCAGATCTTCCGCGCCACCTCGCTGCCGGTTGCCGCAACCGCCCCGATCGCCATTGAAGACGTGGATCAGGCGCCGGCAACAGAAGAACGCGATCGCGCGTTGCTAGCGCTGCTGGATGGCGCAGCCAGCGGTGAGCCACGCGCATTGCTTCTCACCGCGCGCAAACCGCCGACCGAGTGGCAAACGACGATTGGCGATCTTGCCTCTCGGCTTGCGGCGCTGCTGGCGTTCCCGCTATGGGCGCCCGACGACAACTTGCTCGGCGGTCTCGCGCACAAATTATTTGCCGACCGCCAGCTGCGCGTCTCCAAGACGTCAGTCGCGCGCATTCTGAAGAAGCTTGAGCGCACGCCCGCCGCCATCCATGCCTTCGTGGCCGAGGCCGACGCCAAGGCGCTGGCCGAGCGCCGGTCCATGAGCGAAAGGCTGATCTCCGAGTTGTTGGATACCCGCCAAGACGCCTGATTTCGCGCGTTCGCGGTTCCTTCACAGATTTGCCGCAGATTAGTGCGCGGATACGGCCACGCGCGCCATGACAGAATCCGATGTTTCCTCTAGGGTAACGGCCATCATGCAAGCTGGAAGCCCGAGCTCCCCGATGCGGGAAGTCTATTCCGTCGGCGAGACCGCGAAAGCGGCGCCGACCGAACAACCCATCTCCGCTGTCGACGCGAATTCGCCTGAACGGTTCATCAATCGCGAACTGTCCTGGCTCGCCTTCAATCGCCGCGTGCTGGAGGAGGCGCAGAATTTGCGCCATCCGGTGCTGGAGCGGCTGCGATTCCTGTCCATATCCGCGTCAAACCTCGACGAGTTCTACATGGTGCGCGTCGCCGGCCTGAAAGGGATGGTCACGGCCGGCGTGGGGACGTTATCAGACGATGGGCTCAGCCCCGCACAGCAACTCGCCCGCGTCGACGCGATGGCCAGCGATCTCATCGTCGATCAGCAGAAGACCTGGGCCGAACTGCATGTGGCGCTGTCGACTGCCGGCATTGTCGTCGTTGATCCGCCACAGCTGACGCAGGATGACCGCCGTTCGCTCGACCGCGAATTCGCCGAAAAGATTTTTCCTATCCTGACGCCACTCGCCATCGATCCGGCGCATCCGTTCCCCTTCATTCCCAATCTCGGGTTTGTCATGGCCATTCGGGTCACGCGCCGCCACGACGGCAAGGCGATGACGGCGCTGCTCCCAGTGCCAGCGCAGTTGCAGCGCTTCATCCGTTTGCCGGACGGAAGCGGCACAGCGCGTTTCATCACCCTGGAAGACACGATCGGGCTTTATCTCGATCGGCTGTTTCCCGGTCATGCCGTCAGGTCGAGTGGTGCGTTCCGCATCATTCGCGACAGCGATATCGAAATCGAGGAAGAAGCCGAAGACCTCGTGCGCATGTACGAGTCTCTGCTCAAGCGCCGCCGCCGCGGTTCGGTGATCCGCCTCAAATGCAGCGCCTCGATGCCCGAAGATCTGCGCCAGTTCATCGCCGACCATCTCGATCTCGGCGGGCGCGCGGCTTTCGTGGTGGACGGCCTGCTTGGCCTGGACGAAACGAAGCAGCTTATCCTGGAAGAGCGCCGCGACTTGCAGTTCGAGCCGTATATTCCCCGCTTCCCAGAGCGCATTCGGGATCACGGCGGCGATTGCTTTGCTGCCATCCAGGAAAAGGACATCATCGTTCACCACCCATTCGAAAGCTTCGACGTGGTGGTGCAGTTCCTTCGCCAGGCGGCGGCCGACCCCGACGTCGTAGCGATCAAGCAGACGCTCTATCGGACCAGCAAGGACAGCTCGATCGTGCGCGCGCTGATCGAAGCCGCGGAAGCGGGCAAATCGGTCACGGCGCTGGTCGAACTTAAGGCGCGTTTCGACGAAGCCGCCAACATCAAGTGGGCGCGCGACCTAGAGCGCGCCGGGGCACAGGTCGTCTACGGCTTCATCGAGCTTAAGACCCACGCCAAGGTGAGCTACGTGGTGCGCCGCGAGAGTGGGCATCTGCGCACCTATGTGCATTTCGGAACCGGCAACTATCATCCGGTGACGGCCAAAATTTACACCGACCTGTCGCTATTCAGTGCCGACCCCGCCTTGGGCCGCGATGCTGCGCAGTTCTTTAATTACATCACGGGCTACGCCGAGCCCAACCAGCTCACCAAGATCGCCATCTCGCCGCTTACCATGCGCAAATGCATTCTCGACAATATCGAGGCCGAGATCGAGCATGCCCGGGCCGGCCGTCCCGCCGCCATCTGGGGCAAGTTCAACTCGGTGGTGGATGCGCAGGTAATCGATGCGCTTTACCGCGCGAGTGGGGCCGGCGTGCGAATCGATCTCGTCGTTCGTGGCATGTGCAGCTTGCGTCCAGGCGTTCCCGGCCTGTCAGAAAACATCCGCGTCAAGAGCATTGTCGGCAGATTCCTTGAACATAGCCGCATCGTCTGCTTCGGTGCGGGTTACGGGCTTCCGTCCGCGAAAGCGAAAGTCTACATCTCGTCTGCCGACTGGATGCAGCGCAACCTCGACCGCCGTGTCGAGGCGATGGTTCCGGTCGAGAATCCGACGGTGCATCAACAGGTGCTGGATCAGATCATGGTCGCCAACATGAAGGATCAGGCACAAAGCTGGTCGCTGCGCGCGGACGGTTCCTATGTCCGCGATCCCGCTTTCGACCGCGCCGACGCGTTTTCGGCCCACACCTATTTCATGACCAATCCATCCCTGTCGGGCCGCGGCCGCGCGGCGCTCAAAGTCCACACGCCGCAGGGATTTCCGGCCACCCGCGACGTAACCTCGCGCGCGTGAGCCGCGCGTGGGGCTCGCCACACTCCACACGCGCCTCAAACCGCGTGCCATGACCGCAGCCAATCGCCCCATTGCCGTCGTCGATATCGGCTCGAACTCGGTGCGTCTCGTTATCTTCGACGGGCGCAGGCGCAGTGCCGCCATGCTGCACAACGAGAAAGCTATCTGCGCTATCGGCCGCCACATGGTGAAGAAGGGCCGGCTCGACGACGATGGCATCAGGATGGCGCTGGAAGCGTTCAATCGTTTTCGCGCCTTGTGCGACGGTCATGGCGTGAAGGAATGCTTCGCGGTGGCCACCGCCGCCGCGCGCGATGCTGAGAACGGCCGCGACTTCATCAAGCGCGCGGAAAAAGAACTCGGCTGCACGATCGAAGTGTTGTCGGGCGAAGACGAGGCCCGCATCGCCGCCGAAGGCGTGCTTGCAGGCATTCCCGACGCCAACGGCATCGTGGCCGATCTCGGCGGCGGCAGCCTCGACATGGCGGCGGTGGCGCAGGGCCGTACGGGCGAAGCGGCAACACTGCCCTATGGCCCGTTGCGGCTGATGGATCTGGCGGACGACAGTACATCGAACGCGCGCGACCTCGTCGAAAAGGGATTGGAAAAGCTCGATGTGATGCGTGGGCTTAAGGGCCGCTCGCTATACGCTGTGGGCGGCATCTGGCGCGCGGTCGCCCGTCTCGACATGGAGCGTGAGGACTATCCGCTGCATGTGCTGCACGATTACGTCATTCCGTCCTCGCGCGCGCTGAAGCTCTGTCGGGTCGTCGCAGGTCTCGGGCGCAAATCACTGGAGAAAATGATGTCCGTGCCGCGCCGCCGCGCCGAGGCGCTGCCCTACGGCGCCGTCGTGCTGGATCGCCTGATCCATATGGGCGGTCTCAAAGACGTGGTGATTTCCGCCTACGGTCTGCGCGAAGGCGTCTTCTACCGTCAGCTTTCCGCGGAAGAGCGCACCAAGGATCCTCTGATCGAGTATGCGATGGATCTGAATGCGCGCGTCAGCCGTGCACCGGCTCATGCGCAAGAAGTTTTCGATTGGATGGCGCCGTTGTTCGCGGGTGAAAGCAAAGCCGAGCGGCGGATCCGCCAGGCCATTTGCCTGATGAGCGACGTGGGTTGGCGCCGCCATCCAGACGACCGCGCCAGCGGCGCTTTCGCGCAAGTTTTGCGCGCGCCTTACGCGGGCGCTGACCACCATGAACGCGCGCTGATCGCCACGGCGATCTTCCATCGCTATGCGGGCGAGGAGGATTTTCCGGAAGAGATAAACGTGAAAAATCTTCTGGGCGATGCCGGGGCGACGCAGGCGTTGCGCGTGGGTCTTGCCGCGCGGCTTGCCTTCGCGCTCACCAGCGCGATCCCGGGCGAGCTGCCGCACATGTCGCTCAAGCTCACCAGCGAGACCGTGACCTTGCAGGTGCCGCCCAGGCGCAAATCGCTAATGGGCGAGATCGTCGCCAAGCGGCTCGATCACCTGGCCGAGGCCTTCAACCGCAAGGCGGAGGCCGTGATCCGCTAGTTTAGAGTTATTCCAGGAAATATGCCGCACTTGCCGCAGTGGCTGACAATCGCTACATCAGCAAACGATAATCATTCGCAACAAGGACCAACGCCTGAGCGCTTATTCCGCACCTGTCGATGGGCTGAGCTTGCGCGCGGTCAGCAAAAGCTTTGGCCAAGGCAATGGACTCCGCCAAGCGGTGGACAGCGTCAGCCTGGATGTCCGCCGCGGCGAAGTGCTGTGCCTGGTCGGACCGTCGGGCTGCGGCAAGAGCACGACCTTGCGGATCGCGGCGGGCCTCGAACGCCCTGATGGGGGCGCTGTGTTTGTCGGCGGCCTGCTGGTCGAAGGCGAGGGCCGTCACGTGCCGCCCGAGAAGCGCGGCGTCGGCCTCATGTTCCAGGACTATGCGCTGTTTCCCCATCTCTCGGTCAAAGCTAACGTCGCCTTTGGTCTTGCAGGGCTGCCGCGCAGCGAGCGCGAAGCGCGCGCCATGGACGAGCTTCAGCGCGTTGGCCTCGCACATATGTTCAACGATTATCCGCACACGCTTTCGGGCGGTGAGCAGCAGCGGGTGGCGCTGGCCCGCATGCTGGGGCCACAGCCCAAAGTCGTGCTGATGGACGAGCCGTTCTCGGGCCTGGATGCGCGTACGCGCGACGAAGTACGCCGCCGCACGCTGGCGCGGCTGCGCGAAGCGGGCACGGCTGTCGTTATTGTCACCCATGATCCTGAAGAGGCCGTACGTTTGGGTGATCGCGTCGCGCTGATGCGCGACGGCCGCATCGTGCAGGAGGGCACGCCCTCCGATATCTATCATGAGCCGCGCGACCCGCAGGCGGCTGCGCTCTTCGGTGGCGCCAACATCTTTCACGCGCGCGTACATGCATCGCGGGCCAATTCGCCGTTTGGCCATGCCGAGGCGCATGGCATCGCGGAAGACGCCTGGGCTGAAGTGATCTTCCGCCCCTCTGCCGTCAGCATTGCCGATACTGGAATTCCTGCGCGTATTATGGCTGTGCGCCCACATGGTTCCGGCTCGGAAATCGAGGCCAGCATCGAAGCTTCCGCGCTACCCCAGGGCGTGGAGGCGCCGGCTTTTGTCCGGGCAGCCGCGCCGCAAGGGGCCAATCTCGCGCCCGGTGCCCGCATCCATCTCGCCGCCAGCCCGGCGGATGCCTTCGTATTTCCTTGCCTCGACAAGGCCTGCCGGGGATAAAGCCGGTTAAACAAGGCCGATAATGCCGCGCGCGCCAGCGGGCGCACCGCGCTATTATGTGCGTCGACAGGAGACTTGAATGGGCGGTTTGAGCATCTGGCACATTCTGATCCTCGCCATCGTGGTGGTGTTGATCATGGGCCGCGGCAAGATTTCCGAGCTGATGGGCGACGTCGCGCGCGGCATCAAGAATTTCCGCGAGGGACTCAAGGACGACAAGCCGGCCATCGAAAAGACGGACGACAAGAAAGACGCCCGCTAGACGCAAGGCGGTTTAGGCATGACCGACCTTAGCTGGACGCATCTTCTTATTCTCATGGTCGTAGCGCTCGTGGTCATCGGGCCCAAGGATTTGCCGCGGGTGATGCGCACGCTGGGGCGCTGGACGGGCCAGGTGCGCGCCATGGCCGAGCAGTTCCGCCGCAACTTCGACGATATGGCGCGCGAAAGCGAGCTGCAGGAATTGCGCGAGCAGGTCAACGCGCTGAAGAGCGAGCGGCCACTGGCGGATATCGAAGAGCATGCGCAGCGCATTCTCGATCCGGGCCCGGTGGATGCACCCATCGTCAATCGCGAACAGGGGCAGGGCGAGAAGCTTGAGTAGCAGAACAAACAGATTGTCTTCCCCGGCGAGCACGAACTTCTGTTCGCGCGAGGGAAGGGGATCCAGGTGGTTGGGTCACGTCAATTCTGTCCGCCTGGGTTCCCTTCCTCTCGCGGCTTCGCCGCTCGGCCAGGAATGACAAGAGCTCCCATGAATGCGCCGACACCCGAAGACGAAGAGCTGCTGGAGAAATCGAAAGCGCCTTTGCTCGAGCACCTGGTCGAGCTGCGCACGCGCATCATCCGCTCGCTGATTGCGTTCTTCGCGGCGTTTCTGTTTTGCTATTATTTCTCGCGCGAGATTTACGCCTTCCTAGTGCAGCCGCTGGCCGACGCGCTGGCCGGCCAGCCAAACCGGCACCTCATCTTCACCGCGCTGTACGAGACGTTCTTCACCTATGTGAAGGTCGCGATGTTCGGCGCGATCTGCGTGGCGTTTCCGTATATCGCCGCGCAGCTTTGGCTGTTCATCGCGCCGGGTCTCTACAAAAACGAGCGCCGCGCCTTCCTGCCGTTTCTGTTTGCCTCGCCCATGATGTTTATCGCCGGCGCGAGCTTCGTCTATTACCTGATGCTGCCCTATGCGATCCGGTTTTTCCTGGGCTTCGAAAGCCCCGGCGGTCATGGCCAGCTTCCTATCGAGCTCAATGCACGCGTCAGCGAATATCTCTCGTTCGTGATGACGCTGATCTTCGGCTTCGGCCTCTGCTTCCAGCTGCCCGTGCTGCTGACGCTGCTGGGCCGCGTGGGACTGGTATCCAGCGCGCAGCTCGCCGGCATGCGGCGCTATGCCATTGTCGGCGTCTTCGCCGTCGCCGCCGTGCTGACGCCACCCGACGCTTTCAGCATGTTGAGCCTCGCCGTGCCGCTGGTCGCGCTCTACGAGATTTCGATTCTTTTGGTGCGCTGGACGGAAAAGAAACGCGCGGAGGAAGGGGCCACGAAGTCTAGTGGGGTATGAATATGTTAGGTAGGATCGTCGCCTTAACAGTGGTGGCTTTTCCTGTACTTGCTGCTTACGCCGGTCAGTCGGAGCATATTTCTGTTGCGATGGATCGTCTTAAGATGGCTAAGTCAGATGTACTGTGGGACGTGCAATCTGCGACCACTGCCGATGTAACCTGTGACGGCAAATCCGACGTCATCACAGTTGGCTACAGAAGCGACAGAAGCGACAGGCTCTGGGTGGGAGTTGTGTCGTCAGCGAAGACTGCATCACCGGGAAAGCCGACAGTTTTAAGCTTTTCGGTGAATCCCGGTGTGGAAGCCGCTGTATGCAGTGTCCCTGTGCATATAAAACTATTTCCGATTTCTTGTACTACCGAAGCCATTGGCCGCTTGCCCGGATGCAAGCCAGTTAAAGGATGCAAGCAATTCGCCATCGACGACAATGAGTGCGATCCGCTTTACTTCTACTGGAATGCTCAACGCCACGAACTCGAATGGTGGCGACCCTAGGCTTTACGGTATCGGTCACCCATGCCAGAACGGCCTCAGGCCGGGACTCATTTCATGCACGACATCAAAGCCATCCGCGACGACCCCAAGTCCTTCGACGAAGGCTTGAAACGGCGCGGCCTTGCACCGAAGGCGGCTGAACTCATTGCGCTCGATGACGCGCGAAAAGAGCGAATCCAGCTCGCCCAGAGTGCTCAAGAACGCCGAAACAAGATTTCGAAGGAGATCGGGATCGCGAAAGCGGCCAAGGACGAGGCTCGCGTCAAAGAGCTCATGGAAGAAATGAGCCGATTGAAAAGCGATATTACGACTGCTTCGGCTTCAGTAGCAGACGAAGCGACTGAACAATTAAATGCGGCGCTGGCGGAAATCCCGAACACGCCTGCGCCGGATGTGCCACCAGGCAAGGATGAGAAAGATAATAAGGAAGTAAAAGCACGAGCATTCGGCAAGCCGCCGTCAATTACCAAGCCTAAGGATCATGTTGATCTCGGCGCGCCGCTCGGCATGGATTTCGAGGCAGCTGCCCGCATGTCTGGCGCGCGCTTCGTGGTGCTCAAAGATCAGCTTGCCCGTCTCGAACGCGCCATCGGCAATTTCATGCTCGATCTGCACACGAAGGAGTTTGGGTATTCCGAAGTTTCCCCACCCTTGCTTGTGCGCGATCAGACAATGTTTGGAACTGGCCAATTGCCGGTTTTTAAAATGGATCTCTATTCAACATATGAAGGCGAAGTAGAAAGTTATCTTCGAAGAATCTCCCACTCACGACCCGAAGGTCGGCCACCACTTACCTATGATGAATCGGCCATACTTAAGGACGTATTTGGGCAACAATTATTTCTCATTCCCACAGCCGAAGTTTCGCTGACCAATCTCGTGCGCGAGCAGATTCTGGACGAGGAAAAACTGCCCCTGCGGTTCACGGCTTATACGCCGTGCTTCCGCGCCGAAGCGGGCGCCGCCGGCAAGGACACGCGCGGCATGATCCGCATGCACCAGTTCTCCAAGGTCGAGCTGGTCTCGATCACCACGCCTGAAGAATCGGAAAAAGAGCACGAGCGCATGACGGATTGCGCGCAGGAAGTGCTCAAGCGCCTCAATCTGCATCATCGCGTGGTGACGCTCTGCACCGGCGACATGGGTTTTGCCGCCAGGAAAACTTACGACATCGAGGTGTGGCTGCCGGGCCAGAACACGTTTCGCGAAATCTCGTCCTGCTCGAACTGTGGCGACTTCCAGGCCCGCCGCATGGACGCGCGCTATCGCGCCAAGGGCGAGAAGCACACGCGCTTCGTCCACACGCTGAACGGCTCGGGCCTCGCGGTCGGCCGCACGCTGATTGCCGTCCTTGAGAATTATCAGCAGCCGGATGGCTCCATCCTCGTGCCCGACGCGCTGAAACCCTATATGGGTGTTGACGTCATAGGGCGCTAGGAATGCGCGCGAGGCTTCAGCAGACTTTCTCCTCCCCCCTTGTGGGGGAGGATGGCGTGCAGCGCCAGGTGGGGGGTGATCGCGCCACTTCCCCCCTTCCGTCCGGCCACTTGCCTCGCAAGTGGCTGGACACCTTCCCCCACAAGGGGGGAAGGGAAGAAGGGCTGCGAGCTGCCGATGAGTGACGATTCCAGAATTGCCGAGCTCCTAGGCACCCTGCGCAAGCAGGGCATCACGGATGAGCGCGTGCTGAAAGCCGTGGCCGAGACGCCGCGCGAGGCCTTCGTCGAAACGCCCTTCGAGGGCAGCGCCTACGCCAACACGGCGCTCCCTATCGCTTGCGGCCAGACCATCAGCCAGCCCTATGTGGTCGCCTTCATGACCCAGGCACTGGAATTGGGCGATCGCATGCGCGTGCTCGAGATTGGCACCGGATCCGGCTATCAGGCCGCGGTTCTCGCGAAGCTCTGCCGCATGGTCTACACGGTCGAGCGCCACAAGCCCTTGCTTAAGGAAGCCGAAGCACGGTTCCGCAAGCTGCACTTGGATAACATTGTGACCCGTCATGGCGACGGCTACCAGGGGTGGCCCGAGCAGGCGCCTTTCGACCGAATTGTTGTGACGGCAGCGTTCTCCGAAGTGCCCCAAATCCTTATCGAGCAGTTAAAGCCCGGTGGAATTTTGGTTACCCCGGTTGGTTACGAAACTATTTCGCAAGACTTGATCAAGATTATCCGCTCGGAAGAGGGCGCATCGCCAGGCTACACCACAGAGGCGCTTTTGCCAGTGGTCTTCGTGCCCATGGTGCCTGGCCTGCCGCAAGAGGGGAACGATCGCAATGCAAAGGATCGCAAATCATAAAGTCGGGCTGCGCATGTTGCGCGCATTGGCGCTTGTTTTTGTTCCGCTGTTGCTGACGAACTGCACAAGTATCTTCGCCGACGATTCCTATTCAGGGAATTTTGTCCGCGTGACGGTGGCGCGCGGCGACACAGTATCGGGGATAGCTACGCGCTATCACGTGCGGCAGGATGATGTCGTCGCCATCAACAATCTGCCCGATCGCGACACGCTTTATGCGGGGCAGGTGTTAAGGCTGCCGGCTTACGCATACCGCGCGCAGTCACCGCAGTACGTCGCACGGAATGAGCCTTCGCGCATCGAAAGCTCTTACGAGCCAGTGGCGTACACGCCGAAAGCAACTGAACCTGTCTGGTGGCAGAATCTCAGTTTCGACATGGGATCGACCCCGGACGCACAATTCCTTTGGCCGGTGAAAGGCACAGTAATCTCGCCCTATGGCGAACAGACCAACGGCGAGCGCAACGACGGCATCAACATCGCCGTGCAGGACGGCGCGCCGGTGCTGGCGGCGGAAGCGGGCATTGTGAGTTATGTCGGCAACGAGCTGAAGGGCTACGGCAATCTGGTGCTCATCCGCCACGACAATGGTTACATCACGGCTTACGCGCATGCCGATCAGATCACGGTGACGCGCGGCCAGCGCGTAGAACGCGGTGAAATCATTGCCTATGCCGGAGCCACCGGTGGACTAGCCGCACCGCAGCTGCACTTTGAAATCCGCCAAGGCACTACGCCAGTGGATCCCAAGCCGCTGCTCATCGCCTCACGGTAATTTCTTTTACCCCCCGCCCGAGGCGCTGACGCGCCTCGGCCTCCCCCTCAAGGGGGGAGGCGAAAATGAATTCGAAAGCGCGTTCCGCCAGGAATTTGCAATGGGATATGGGGCAGCTATAGTCCGCCCCGCTCTAGCAATTTCCGGCCCCCAATGTCCCTCAACGATCCGTTTCTTTCCTCGCTGATCCCGCTCGTCTTCGTTTTTGCGATCATGTACTTCCTGCTCATCCGCCCGCAGCAGCAGCGCATGAAGCAGCACCAGGCCATGGTCACAGCCGTGCGCCGCGGCGACACCGTGGTGACGGGCGGCGGCTTGGTCGGGCGCGTGGTCAAGGTCAAGGACGACGGCGAGTTGCTGGTCGAGATCGCGGATAACGTGCAGGTGCGCGTGCTGAAGGGAACGCTGTCCGAAGTTCGCTCCAAGGGCTCCGAAAAGGGCGAAGACTGATGCTCTATATCGGCCGCTGGACATTCATCACGGTCATCATTGTCACGCTGCTCGGCGTCATCTTCACGCTGCCGAATTTTTTGCCCACAAACGTGCTGGCGAAATTCCCGTCCTGGGTGCCGCATCAGACCATCAATCTCGGCCTTGACCTTCAGGGCGGTTCTTATCTGCTGATGGAAGTGGACCTCCCCGCCGTCACCAAGGAGCGGCTCGAGACCTTGCAGGGCGACGTGCGCGCGACGCTGCGCAAGGCGCGCATCGGCTACACCGATCTCAAGGTCGAAGGCGATTGTGTGGGTCTCCGTGTCATCGACGCCGCGCGCGCGGACGAGGGTCGCGGGCTCCTTCAGAATCTTGCCGCGCCGGCCGGCACTCTCTTCAGCATCGGCAGTCGCGAGTATGACCTGACGACGCAGCCAGACGGCGGCATGCAGATGTGCATGTCCGAGGCCTACAAGAACCAGGCCCGCACAGAGATTGTGGCCCAGTCGATCGAAGTCGTACGCCGCCGTATCGATGAGCTCGGCACGCGCGAACCCGCCATCCAGCGCCAGGGTCAGGACCGCATTCTCGTGCAGGTGCCGGGCCTCAAAGATCCGTCGCATTTGAAAGAAGTGCTTGGGAAGACGGCGAAGATGACCTTCCGTCTTGTCGACGCGACCGCCTCGCCCAGCGCGGTACCGATCGGCGACGAAGTGCTGTACGAAGAGGAGAAGGACGGCACCAAGACACCTTATGTTGTTGAACGCCGTGTCATGGTCTCGGGCGACCGGCTGACGGATGCGCGGTCCGGCTTCGATTCGCGCAATGGCGAACCGGTGATCAATTTCCGCTTCGACTCCGTTGGCGCCAAGAAATTCGGCGACGTGACCAAAGACAATGTCGGCCGACCGTTCGCCATCGTGCTCGACAACAAGGTGCTATCGGCGCCCGTGATCCGCGAGCCGATCTTGGGCGGGCAGGGGCAGATTTCCGGCAATTTCACCGTGCAGCAAACGACCGACCTCTCCAGCCTGCTGCGCGCAGGCGCGCTCCCGGCGCCGTTGAAGGTGATCGAAGAACGCACGGTCGGCGCCGAACTGGGCGCGGACTCAGTGCAGGCAGGCAAGCTTGCAGCCGTTGGCGGATTGCTCGCCGTCGCCGTCTTCATGTTGCTCACCTACGGCCTGTTCGGCGGCTTTGCCGATCTGGCGCTGCTGGTGAACATCACGCTCCTGATGGCGATCCTGACCGGCTTCCAGGCGACGCTGACGCTGCCCGGAATCGCCGGCATGGTGCTGACCATGGGTATGGCGGTCGACGCGAACGTGCTGATCTACGAGCGCATCCGCGAAGAAATGCGCGGCGGCAAGACCATTATTGCTGCTATCGACGCGGGCTTCCGACGCGCCATTGCGACCATCATCGACGTCAACGTGACCCACGTGCTCGCCGCAGCAATTCTCTACTTCGTTGGCACGGGCCCGATCCGCGGCTTCGCCGTCACCTTCGGCCTCGGCGTCATCACCTCGTTCTTCACCGCCGTGTTCGTCACGCGCCTGATCGTGGCGACGTGGCTGCGGCAGGTGCGGCCCAAGGTACTGGTCATCTGACGCGACTCTTTCAGGGTGCTATAAAGCGCGCTGGAATCGGAAGGGGGAGAGAGCTGTGGACGCCATCTTCGGCAATCTGCGCAATACGGTGATCGTGGGCTTCTTGCTCGCAGGGCTCGTGTTCCTGCTTTACCTGCAGATCACGGGCTATGACGCGACCACGTTCTGGCTGTTCTTCATGCGCTGGTTGCACGTGATTTCCGGCATCATGTGGATCGGTCTGCTCTGGTATTTCAACTTCGTGCAGACCCCGACCATGCCCAAAATCCCAGCCGAGCTGAAAGGCGGTGTCTCCAAGTACATCGCGCCTGAAGTGCTGTTCTGGTTCCGCTGGTCGGCGATGTCGACGTTCGTCTTCGGCATCGGCCTGGCCGCGATGAATGGCTATCTGGTCGAGGCCTATACGCTCGACTACACCGAGCAATTCGCCGTGCCGAAGAACATTGCCATTGGCATCGGCATGTGGCTCGCCACCATCATGTGGTTCAACGTCTGGTTCATCATCTGGCCGAACCAGAAGAAGGTGCTGAACATCGGCAACGCCTACGCCAATCTGCCACAGCCGGAGCGCGACGCGGCAGCCAAGCTGGCGGGACGTGCCTCGCGCATCAACACGATGCTCTCGGTGCCAATGCTGTTCTGCATGGTGGGCGCGGCGCACCTGTTCGCTTGATCGCGGACGAGGCGTTCGGGTGGTGCGCGGTCGAAGTCCGCCGCAACGATTACGACCGCTACCTTTCCGTCCTGTTTGCGCCGAAGCCTGCGCGGCCGCACTTGTTCGCGCTTTATGCCGTCAACCACGAAATCGCCAAGACCGCCGAGGTCGCTCACGATCCGATGATGGGCGCCATCCGTCTGCAGTGGTGGCATGAGGCGTTCGACGAGTTGTTTGCGGGCAAGCCGCGCCATCATCAGGCCTTGCTGGCGCTGTCCGAAACCTTGAAGACGCTCAAACTGCCGCGCGCGTTGTTCGATGAAATCATCGACGCGCGCGAGCATGATTTCGACACCGAACCGTTTCCCGATATGCGCGCGCTGGAGGCCTATGCCGAGGCGACTTCGAGCAACGCCATGCGCCTTGCCGCGCGGATTCTTGGTGCAGGCGCAACCATCGACGATCTGGCGCGCGAAGCAGGCGTTGCCTATGCGCTGACAGGCCTCCTGCGGGCGCTACCCTATCGCTCCGCCCGGCGCCGCTCAGTTTTGCCTGGCAGCCTTGTTTCACGGGCGGGGATCGACATCGAAGACATCTTCGCCGGCCAGAACAGTCCGGCACTGAAATCGGTCATCGACGATGTTGCGTCGAACGCGCGGACGCGTCTTCGCAGTGTCGTTCCGCTCTCGCCAGCCTTGCTGCCGGCAGCGCTGTGCCCTTTGTATTTGCGCGTAATGACACGCGTTTCGTTCGATCCGTTCCGCGATTCAACCGACGTCGCGCCTTTGCGCCGGCAATGGGCGATGCTGCGTGCGAGGTGGCGCGGAAAGATCTGATGAGGTTGTCATCCCCGGCGAGCGCGAGCGTTGGCTCGCGCGAGGGAAGGGGACCCAGGTGGATCGATTAATTCCGTTCTCTCCACCGGGGTTCCCTTCCCCTCGCATTGCTTCGCAATGCTCGGCCGGGAATGACAACCTATTATTCCGCTGCGATGCGGGCGGCGCCCAGCCAATGATCGAGGTCGGCCAGCGCGCGCTGGCTCTGGAGTTTCTTGCGGTCGCGGCCGCGCACATCTGTCTGCATTTCGGGAAACAATCCGAAATTGATATTCATAGGTTGAAAGGTCTTCGCGTCCGCGCCGCGTGTGATGTGCGCAAGCAAAGCGCCAAGCGCGGTCGTGTCAGGCGGCGGCGAGAACGCGCCGTCCATGCGTTCGGCTGCGGCGAACCGACCGGCGAGCAAACCGATGGCCGCGCTTTCAACATAACCCTCGACGCCGGTGATTTGTCCGGCGAAGCGAAGCGAGGGTCGCGCCTTCAGCCTCAATTGTGCATCGAGCAGAAGCGGCGAGTTCAGGAACGTATTGCGGTGAATACCTCCAAGCCGTGCGAACTGCGCGTTCTGCAACCCGGGGATCATGCGGAATATCCGAATCTGGTCGCCATGTTTCAGCTTGGTCTGGAAGCCCACCATGTTCCACAGCGTGCCGAGCGCGTTGTCCTGGCGAAGCTGCACTACGGCGTAAGGACGCTTGCCGGTTTTCGGATCGCTAAGGCCGACGGGCTTCATTGGTCCGAAGCGCAAGGTATCCAACCCGCGCGCCGCCATCACTTCGATGGGCAAACAGCCTTCGAAATAGGGCGTGTCTTTTTCCCACTCGTGGAATTCCGCGGTCTCGGCCGCGCGGATCGCGGCGACGAACGCGGCATATAGTTCCTTATCCATTGGGCAATTGATGTAATCCGCATCGCCGCCGCCCGGGCCTTTCTTGTCGTAGCGCGATTGCATCCAGGCGATATCGAAATCGATGGATTCGCGATGCACGATCGGCGCGATGGCATCGAAAAATGCGAGCGCGTCTTCCCCTGTAAGCGCACACAGTGCATGTGCTAGCGCTGGCGATGTCAGAGGCCCTGTGGCGATGATCACGCTCTGCCAATCGTCGGGCGGCAAGCCGCTCACTTCCTCGCGCCGGATTTCGATATTCGGATTGCTCTCCAGCGCCGCTTGCACGGCGGCCGAAAATCCCTCGCGATCCACCGCAAGCGCGCCACCCGCCGGCAATTTATGCGCATCGGCCCCGCGCATGATGAGCGAATCCGCGCGCCGCATTTCCTCATGCAGCAGCCCCACCGCGTTGTTCTCGGCGTCGTCTGAGCGGAACGAATTGGAGCACACCAGCTCCGCCAGCCCGTCCCCGCTATGTGCTGGCGTCATGCGTGTGGGGCGCATCTCATGCAACACGACATGCGCGCCCCCGCGCGCCACCTGCCAAGCCGCCTCGCAACCCGCCAGCCCGCCGCCAATGATGTGGATAGGTGCCTTCATGACCCGGGCATAACCCTTTGAAACTGCGGCGGCAATGGTTCGCGCGGCTGCCCGCGTCGACGCAAAACTGTTATAAACCTGTGGCAGAAAGCAAACGCCACTCGGGGGAGGGGCATATGGGAAAAATCCCGGTCGGAAAAACAATCGCCTACGCCTACAGTTTCGCCTTCGGCAACATATTCAACATTCTGGGGGTTGCCTGGTTTCCGTATCTGCTGATTGGCGTCGGTGGTTATTTCCTGCTCATGCCCTACATCGCGGCCGTACAGCAGTTCATGACCAGCCAGGACATGAGCAGCCTGGGCACATCGTTCCTCTTGCTTCCGGTGTTCGTGCTTCTCGCAGTCGTTTGCATATCCATGGTCACCGTCGAAGTGATGAAGGAAGCGCTGGGGATGGACCCCGGCCGCAAGTTTTTCCACTTCTCGCTCGATAAACCCGTGTGGCGGCTGATCGGCGCGTATCTGCTGTTGATCCTGATCATGATCGGGCTCGGCATTGCCGGCGCGATCGTGCTCGGCATTCTCGCCTTCATCGCCGGCACGGCCGACGCGGGTCTCGCAGTCGCGGTCTCCAGTATCGGTGGCGTGGTCCTGGTTCTCGCCATGATACTCGTTGCAGTGCGCCTGGTGTTTCTGCTGCCGGCGGTCGTGGTCGCCGAGAACCACATCAGCCTGAAACGCGGCTATCACCTGACTTATGGGAACTTCTGGCGCATTGTTGGCATCGTGCTGGCGATTGTCATTCCGATAGCGCTGGTTCAATCCGCGATTCAAATGGCTGTCTTTGGGCCAGACCTGATGGCGACATCGATCATGCCGAACGACAGCCCGGAAGACATGGCAGCCAAACTGCAAATGTTGCAGACCGAGCTGAAGAGCGGCCTGTTCATACTGGTGCCGTTATGGCTCATAGTTTCGATCATCAATCTGGGACTGACCGCGGGTGCGGGCGCGTTTGCCTATAAGGCGCTCACGGGCGGTTCGGCGGGAACGAAAAGCTAGTTCGTTTTCACGCGTAGAGGGTGGGGTGTATGCGTAAGATTCCGGTCGCCCGGTCGATAGGCCACGCCTACGGCTTCGGCTTTGGTAATTTCGGCACTGCGGTGGCGATTTGCTGGCTGCCATATCTTCTGCTTGCCGCAGCGGGGGTGTTCCTGCTGGCCGGTCCCTTGCGTGAATTTTTCACGCTGGTTTTCTCGGCCCTGTCCGAACGGATTGCCGAAGTTGGCACCGGCGACAGGAACGAAGAAGCGACACGCTTTCTCCAAACCATCCTCCCCGCATACGGCGCCATCTATCGCTACGGCATCCTGTTCTTCCTTCTCGGCACGCTGCTTCAGGCGATGGTTGCGGTCGGATTGACGCGCGCATCGATGGGCCTGGAACAGCGCGGCTTCTTTTTCTTCTCGCTCGAGGCGCCGGTGTGGAAGCTGTTCGGCGCCTGGCTCGCGACCTATCTGATCATGTACGCGGCGATGGCCGTGATTGCGTTTGTTGGTATCATGCTCGGCGTCGCCATCGGAATCGGTTTGGCGCAAGTAGACTCTCGGGCCTTCATCGTCTTTTGCGCCGTGCTCGTCCTCGCCGCGCTGAGCTTGATGGCCTGGATCGCCGTTCGCCTCAACTTCTTCCTGCCGGCCATCATCGTCTCGGAAAAGAAACTCGACGTGCTGCGGAGCTGGAATCTCTCCGAAGGCAATGTCTTGCGCGTGCTTGGCATCTATCTCTCGTTCCTACCGGTCCTGCTTGTGCTTTTCCTCGCTGGTTCGTTTGCCAAAATCATCGCGTTCCTTGCCTTTGTGCCGCACTGGTTCAACTTCCCCGAACGCCTCACCGACAATGCCGATTGGATCACGTGGACGCGCGTTGTGGCCGACATGTTGCCCTGGCTGGGGCCGCTGGTTGCAGCGACGCTGCTCGTGCAGATTCTATTGTCAGCGATGCTCTACGCGGCAACCGCGCGTGCCTACCGCGACATCGTTGCCACCGACATTGCGAGCCAGACCGAACACACGTAAGCACTCGCCCCTTGGGCGGGACGGACGATGCGCAAGGCGGGGCTAGTTTTCATCCTGGCAGTGGTGGTCATAGACATGCTCGGCATCGGGCTTGCCTATCCCATCCTGCCGCGGCTGATTCAGCAGCTGATCGGCGGCGACGCGTCACAGGCGTCGTATGTCTATGGCATACTGGCCGCGGTTTACGCGCTTATGCAATTCCTTTTCGCACCGCTGATGGGCGCGTTGTCGGACCGTTTCGGCAGGCGCTCTGTCATTCTCATCGCGCTGGCGGGCCTAGCCGTCGATTATCTCATTCTCGCTTTCGCGCCCAACATCTGGTGGTTCGCCGTGGGCCGCGTGCTGTCCGGCATTTGCGGCGCCACGTTCACGACGGCGGGCGCCTACATGGCCGATGTCACGCCGCCGGAAAAGCGGGCGCAGAATTTCGGTCTGATCGGTGCCGCTTTCGGTTTCGGCTTCATCATCGGCCCGGTTGTCGGCGGCCTCTTGGGCGGCATCGATCTCCATCTGCCGTTCCTGACCATTCCCGGAATTCGTCTGCCCTTCGTTGCTGCGGCGGCGCTGACGTTCCTCAACATGCTGTTCGGCATTTTCGTGCTGCCGGAGTCGCTCAAGCCCGAGAACCGCCGCGCCTTTCAGGTGAAGCAGGCCAATCCGGTCGGCGCGCTGCTGGAGCTCAAGCGTTACCCGTCTGTGCTCACGCTCATTGTCATCGTGGTGCTGGCGCAAATGGCTGTGCGCGTCTCGGAAACGACATGGGTGCTCTATTCCAGTTACCGCTACGCGTGGGACGCATTCATGACCGGCTTGTCGCTTACCGCGGTGGGTGTCGTCTTCATCATTGGCCAGGGCGTGATGACGCGCGTGATCCTGAAGTTGTTGGGCGAGCGCGGCACGATCTTTCTTGGCCTCACCATCGCGCCCATCTCGCTGACGCTTTACGGCCTAGCGTGGCAGGGCTGGATGATCTACGCGATCATGCCGCTCGGCTTGTTCGGCTGGACAGTCGCGGGTCCCGCGGTGCAGGGCATGATCAGCCGCGCCGTGCCCGCGAACGAGCAGGGGCTCTTGCAGGGTGCGCTGGGCAGCATCAATAGCCTGGTCAGCATTTTCGCGCCCGTAATCTGGACGGGCATCTTCGGCTATTTCGTCAGTCCCGCGGCGCCCTTCATTTTGCCGGGAGCGGCGTTCTTCGGCGCTGCATTCGTATTCGTCATCATTCGCATTCTTGCCCAGTGGCGGCTCGGTCACGACCATGCCGCATTCAAGCCCGCGCCCGCGCCAATGGCCGCCACCAACCTCACCGAAGGTGAGCCCGTGCCACCCGAGGCGGTATGACCTAATGAGACGTGACGCCCGCCGAACGCTGCGGATTGTAGTCCTTGAACAGCGCCAGGTTGGGCTCGCCTTCGACCTGCAAGAACCCGGCCAGGCCTTTCTCCACCCGCGACAGCGAGTGATCCACCAGAATGAACTTGCCGGGTACGGGTGTCTTGAGCTCCACCACGACGGCGCCGCCAGGGGCCACCGTCACGGTCTGCACGTCTGTGATCGGCGCCGATGTTAGCGACGCATAGGGATACACGCGGCTGAACACGGTGCCGATGATGTGGAACGAAGACGAGAAGTTCGGACCACCCACGCCGAAGAAGACGCGGTTCGTGTCGCCTACCTTCGCCTTCAGAGGCTTCTCCACGGTCAAGGCGCCGACCGAGCCGTTGAAGACGAAATATTCCGGCCGCTCGTTGATCAGCTTGTCATAATCTTCCTGCTGTTCGCCTTTCGCGCCGAATTTATTCTTGGTGTAAAGCTCGCCCTGCATCACATAGAACTCGTGATCCACCTTGGGCAGGCCGCCTTCGGGCTCGACAAGGATCAGGCCGTACATCCCGTTCGAAATGTGCTGTGCCGCCGGCATCACCGCGCAGTGATAGACAAAGAGGCCGGGGTGCATGGCCTTGAACTCGAAGCCGCGCGTTTCGCCCGCACCCGCTTCGGTGGCCTTGGCGCCGCCGCCCGGGCCAAGCACCGCGTGAAAGTCGACATTGTGCATCATCGTGCTGTCGTCGGGGTTATGCAGGTGCACTTCCACAATGTCGCCCACGCGTACGCGGACAAATGGACCCGGCACCTTGCCGTTGAACGTCCAGAAGCGATAGGTCGCGCCGTCGTTGAGCCTGCCGGTGACCTCGATGGTTTCGAGATTGACCTTCACGCGGCGCGGCCCGCGGTTCCCGACTGGGGCGGGCAGGTCGGTCGGATCGCGGACGATGCTGAGCGGACCAGCACCAGTGGCAAGCTTGGTCAGCGTCGTGCCCATAAGGGCAGGCGCAGTGTAATCGGCGCTGGCTGTAATGATGGGAGCCCGTACCTCGGGGCTCGCGCTCGTCTGGGTCTCCATCGCCGCAGTTCGCGGCCAGGCGACCAGCACGATGGCGGCCAAAGCCGCGCCCAACGCAATCAACGGCCAGTCGATCCCACTCCGCAGCAGCATGTCTCGCTCCATATGGTTGCAATAACCCGCGTGACTCGCGGGTCCACTGCCGCAATATGGGGATCGCTTGGGCAGCCGTCGTTGATCTGGCGCAAATCTTGGCCGGCTGATGCCTAGGTAGAATTACGTATTCCGTGCGCGTCCGCCGTCAAACGAACTTTTCGTAGGTTTTGAGATATTTCATCCCCGTGTCGCACATCACCGTGACGATGGCGGCATCGCGGCCCAGCGTTTCGGCCAGGCGCAGCGCGGCTACGATATTGGCGCCGGTGGAGGTTCCCGCGAACAGGCCTTCCTCGCGCGCGAGGCGCAGCGCCATGGCGATGGCGTCTTCGGTGGAAACCCGTTCGATTCCGTCGGCAATGCCGTTCTGCCAGAGCGGCACGATAAAGCCAGCGCCAATACCGTCAATCTTATGCGCGCCCGGCTTGCCGCCGGACAGCACGGGAGACTCGGCGGGCTCGACGGCGACGATTTTGATCTGCTTGTTACGGCGGCGCAGGCCTTCAGCGTTGCCGCGCACCGAGGCCGCGGTGCCCACGCTCTGGACAAAGCCGTCGATCCGCCCGCCGGTCTGGCTCCAGATTTCCTCCGCCATCTTGTGATAGGCCGCAAGTGGGGCCGTGTTCTTCAGCTGATCGGTCCAGAAGGCCCCGTTTTTTTCCGCGAAGATGCGGGCGGCTTCCACCATGTCGCGCGTCAGTTTCTCGGTCATGCCGCCGGACTCGCTCGGAATGATCTGCAGCTTCGCGCCGAGAATTTTCATGTAATCAAGCTTTTCTTTGGCGAAGGCATCCGAGCTCACGATGTGCAGGGGATAGCGCTTCACCGCGCAGACAAGGGACAGCGACACGCCGGTGCTGCCGCCGGTGTATTCGACCACCGTGCCGCCGGGCCTCAGGCGCCCGTCGGCCTCCGCCGCCTCGATCATGGCCAGCGCCATGCGGTCCTTCATGCTGCCGGTGGGATTTTCGTTTTCCAGTTTCAGCAGGATGCGCGCGCCGCTCTTGGGCACGACGTGGCGCAAGGCCATCATCCGCGTGTTGCCGATACAGGCTAGGATGTTTTTAGGTAGTTCCATCACTGCAGCGGCGGGAGGCTCACGCCTTTTCTGACTTCTCGGACAGCCATGTCTTGATCAGCGATTGATAGGGCACATCGCGCTTGTTGGCCGCCGTCTTGATGCGTTCGAGGAGGCTCACAGGCAGCCGCAGCGAGATGGATTGCGTCGACGGCTTGAGATTGGGAAAGCGCGCGCGCTCCGCCTTGCTCCAGTCGATGTGTTCGGTGGAGTCGTGTCGCTCCCAATACCTGCGCTCTTCCGCTTCGCCCTTGAAACGGGGCGCGGGCTTAAACTTTCTGGCCATAACGTAACTTCTCCTTTCTGCTCATTCCGCGTGCCGAGATGACCCGGACAAGCGTTCCACCGCGCCGCAACGTGAAAGTGATATGCAGCAACCGGCCGTCGTCTGCTCTCCCGAGCGCATGAAAGCGCGGCTCGCTTGCGCTGTGCGCCTCGTCCTCGACGACGAGAAGCGGCTCGTTGAAAAACACCTGCTCGGCCTCGGTCTCCGTCACTCCATGTTTTTCCGCGCTCTTGCGGCGATTGCCTTCGTCCCATTCGAAACCTTCAGGGCGGTCGAAGACAATCATCAGTGTATATTACCATAATATACGTTCCGGCGCAATGAGGCGCCGGCCGCGCCTCGATCATGGCCAGCGCCATGCGGTCCTTCATGCTGCCGGTGGGATTCTCGTTTTCCAGTTTCAGCAGGATGCGCGCGCCGCTCCTGGGCACGACATGCCGCAACGCCGGCATGCGCGTGTTGCCGATGTGGGAGAGGATGGCGAAGGGTTGTCTGAGCATACTGCTTTGAGGTGGCTAGTTTTTGCGTATCGTATCGGCCTCAAGATGGAAAGCCAAATATCTCAAAAGTAAGTTTTGAGTTTCCTGAACTGGATAAGCTGAAGCCCTTGTGTCCGACGGATGAAAGAGTTTGTCGCGAGACCTCTTAATCGAAGAAAATAGTTTGATGTCTGTTTCTGCCTCATTCGCGTTTAGCATTGAGGCAATAATTCTGAATTTATCACCTAACCTGTCTCTACTTTTCATTAGAGCCTTCAAGCGTTCGACATATTGCTTAGCCACTTCTGGAAGCTCTGAACCCAGACGGTCAAAGAATTTAGTACGATATAATGAGTCGAACATTGCATTTATAAAGACTTCCAATGCTGCCCAAATTGCAATGAACGTACGAAGATCATCTGTCCCCATTTCAAGAGACTCGACCAGGAGATCAGAAATTTTCATCAATGACGTATTACCCAGGAGCGCACTCACTCGATTTTTTGCTTTTTTAATCGTGTCAGCAGGAGGGGGAGCAGCAATCGCCATTCCGACTGCGTGCATTTGAAAATTGACGTTGTAGATTGGCTTCTTGGTATCCAGCTCAGTCAAATAAATGACGTCGCCGACTTTTCGGATTCGCTTAGTCGCATTAGCTGAAAGGACCGAGGCTAAGGCCGCGATCGAACCCAATATTATCGGCCTGAATTTAGCCCGCGTTTCTTCGTTGCGCAGAGCATCGAGGGTCGCGGCAAAGTCATCGACATCTGCTCGCGATTTAAGCACCAACGCGGCGCTATCGTAGCTACCTTCAACAATAAGAAACACCCCGTCACGATTTTGCTTTTGTCGTTCTGCTCTTGCTTCGTCGATCTTCGCTGGTAAATCTTTTTTCGCGGCTTCGGAGTCCAGTGCAAAAAGTCCAAACATCTTCGCGACCAGGCCATTTTTTCGATCAAGATGGATGCAATATTCGTCTGGCATGGTTGTTAGGAAAGTTGCTGTCTTTGGCTCTGCTATTGATACGAAATCAATTCTGTTCGCGTTATCTGGAAGCGTGTTGGATCCTAAGATCCTGAAGATCGCAAAGTAATGGACTTCCATTGCTGATCCTTTCAATTGTTCCTCACAGGCGAGTCATCGACCCGAAGCTGTGTCACAGATCGCGGGCGCGACCTTTGCGGTAATCGGCAAGAGCTTCGTCCGCTAACCGCTTGAGTTTTCCATCCGCGATATCTCTCTCAATCTTGGTGTCGAAATCACCGATGCGATCCCAAAACCGGATTGAATGTTCATGAAATACTTCGCGTAATGTTTTAAAAGGGACGGCGGAAGGTTCTAGGTCATAATAATCGACGAACTCATTTAGTTCTTCGACAAGTGCGATTGTCCACTCCATTACAATACGTTCGTCGCCGTACTTGAGAATGCTCGCCTTGCCTCTGTATCCCACATTCGGAGTAGCAGTATGCGCAAGAGCGCGATCTCTGGCGCGCCGCAGAGCTTGCATTTCAGTTGACCGACCGACTCTCCCCATTTCTTTTAGCCAAGCTTCACGAGCCGTCGCCAAAACGCTTTGGAATAGCGAGCTACCTTTCTTGCGCAGCTGACGCGCAATACAATTCAAGCTGGCGGTGTCGCGACGGCTATCCCAAATGCGGCAAAGTGACATGACCGCATTTCGGTGCAGAGAATCCGAAATGACATTGAAAGCTGTATATATCTGGGTCTTGTTTACTCGATCTATCAGCTTTGCGTTTCTTGCAGACGGGACAAACGTCTCATAGTAGGCGATCACAGAATTCAAATCCTCATCGATTGCCTTTATAGTTCGGAGCATCTCTCTTTCTGGGTTCATTGATGTTTCACTCCGCCGCTTTGATGGTGCGGGCTGGGCGGCGCTTCAGAACATCTTTCAAATACTGCCCCGTGTAAGACCGCGCGATCTTCGCTACGTCTTCCGGCGTACCGGCCGCCACGATCTCGCCGCCGCCATCGCCACCCTCCGGCCCCAGATCGATAATCCAGTCGGCGGTCTTGATCACTTCCAGATTGTGCTCGATCACCACCACGGTGTTGCCCGTACTCACCAGCTCGTGCAGCACCTCCAGCAATTTCCGCACGTCCTCGAAATGCAGGCCGGTGGTGGGCTCGTCCAATATGTAAAGCGTGCGGCCCGTGGCGCGGCGCGACAATTCCTTGGCCAGTTTCACGCGTTGCGCCTCGCCGCCGGATAGCGTCGTCGCCTGCTGGCCGATCTTGATGTAGCCCAGCCCCACGCGCGTCAGCGTGTCCAGCTTCTCGGCGATGGAGGGCACGGCCTTGAACAGCTCGGCCCCGGCCTCGACCGTCATGTCGAGCACGTCGGCGATGGAATAATCGCGGAACTTCACTTCCAGCGTTTCGCGGTTGTAGCGCTTGCCGCTGCACACGTCGCACTGCACGTAGACGTCGGGCAGGAAGTGCATCTCGATCTTGATGACGCCGTCGCCCTGGCACGCCTCGCAGCGCCCGCCTTTGACGTTGAACGAGAAGCGCCCCGCCGCGTAGCCGCGCGCCTTGGCCTCGGGTAGGCCGGTGTACCAGTCGCGGATGGGCGTGAAGGCGCCAGTATAGGTCGCCGGGTTCGAGCGCGGCGTGCGGCCGATGGGCGACTGATCGATATCGATCACCTTGTCGAGGAATTCGAGGCCCTCGATGCGCTCGTGCGGCTCGGGGTGATCGCGGCTGGCGTTGAGCTTGCGCGAGGCGGCCTTGTACAGCGTCTCGATCACCAGCGTGGATTTGCCGCCGCCGGAAACGCCGGTGATGCAGCAGAACGTGCCCACCGGCACCGCGGCGGTGACATTCTTCAGATTGTTGCCCTTGGCGCCAACCACCTTCACCCAGCGGTCGTGATTGGCCTTGCGGCGGCGCGCCGGGATCGGCACTTCGCGTGTGCCCGCCAGATACTGCCCGGTGATGCTTTTGCGCGAACGGATGATGTCGTCCGGCGTGCCTTCGGCCACCACATGGCCGCCGTGAATGCCCGCGCCCGGCCCCATGTCGATGACATGGTCGGCGGTGCGGATGGCTTCCTCGTCGTGCTCGACCACGATCACCGTATTGCCGAGATCGCGCAGGCCGCGCAGGGACTCGAGCAGCCGCCGGTTGTCGCGCTGGTGCAGGCCGATGGAGGGCTCGTCCAGCACATAAAGCACGCCGGTGAGGCCGGAGCCGATCTGCGAGGCCAGCCGAATGCGCTGGCTCTCGCCGCCCGACAGCGTGCCGGAGCCGCGTGCCAGCGTGAGATATTCCAGCCCCACGTCGTTGAGGAATTTCAGCCGCGCGCGAATTTCCTTCAAGACTCGCGCGGCGATTTCCCGTTGCTTCGCGCTGAGCTGTCTATCCAGCCCCGCGAACCATTTGTCCGCGGCCAGGATGGAAAGCTCGCACACCTCGCCGATATGTTTGTTGGCGATTTTGACCGCCAGCGCCTCGGGCTTCAGGCGAAAGCCCTTGCATACTTCGCAGGGGGATTCGTCCTGATAGCGCTCCAGCTCCTCGCGCATCCACGAGGATTCGCTTTCCTTGTAGCGCCGCTCCATGTTGGGAACGACGCCCTCGAACGCCTTCTTCACGTCGTAGCGGCGCGCGCCATCGTCGTAGCTGAACTTGATCTCTTCCTCGCCCGAACCGAAGAGGATGACGTCGCGCACTTTCTTCGGCAGCTCGGCCCAGGTGGCGTTGATGCCGAACTTGTAATGCCGCGCCAGCGCTTCCAGCGTCTGCAGGTAATAGGGCGATGACGATTTCGACCACGGCGAAATGGCGCCCTTGCGCAGCGGCACCGAGTCGTCGGGCACCACGAGGTCGGGATTGAAATAGAGCTTCACGCCCAGCCCGTCGCATTCCGGGCAGGCACCATGCGGATTGTTGAACGAGAACAGCCGCGGCTCGATTTCGGGAATGGTGAAGCCCGAGACCGGACAAGCGAATTTGGACGAGAAGATGATGCGCTTGGCTTCGCCTTTTTCTTTTTCGCCCCGTTCCTTGTCATCAGCGAATTCGGCGATCGCCAGGCCGTCGGCCAGCTTCAGCGCGGTCTCGATGGAATCGGGCAGGCGGTTGCCCAGATCGCCCTTCACCACAATGCGGTCCACCACGATCTCGATGTCATGCTTGAATTTTTTGTCGAGCGTGGGCGCTTCGGCGATGTCGTAGAACTTCCCGTCCACCTTGACGCGCTGGAAGCCTTTCTTGCGGAGTTCCGCCAGCTCTTTTTTGTATTCACCCTTGCGGCCGCGCACGATGGGGGCCAGCAAAAACAGCCGCGTGTCTTCGGGCAGCGCCAAGATGCGGTCGGCCATCTGGCTGACCGTCTGGCTTTCAATGGGCAGGCCGGTCGCCGGCGAATAGGGCACGCCCGCGCGCGCGAACAGCAGGCGCAGATAATCGTAGATCTCGGTGACCGTGCCCACAGTCGAACGCGGGTTGCGCGAAGTGGTGCGCTGCTCGATGGAAATTGCCGGCGACAGCCCGTCGATGTGGTCGACGTCTGGCTTCTGCATCATCTCCAGAAACTGCCGCGCGTAAGCCGACAGGCTTTCGACGTAACGCCGCTGGCCCTCGGCATAGATGGTGTCGAAGGCGAGCGACGATTTGCCGGAACCCGACAGCCCGGTCATCACGGTCAGCCGGTCGCGCGGAATCTCGACGTCGACATTCTTGAGGTTGTGCTCGCGGGCGCCGCGTACCGAGATCTTTTTCTGCACCGTTTTGCTCAAAAGGCAACCGGATAGCTTGAACCATTTGGGTGAGGGGGATGCAAGGGCGGGCTCCTCCTAGTCCAGAAACCAGGCGAGCGCGTCATGCGCCACCTCCGAGGGAAGGCCATGCCCGCCATGAAACTCACGGAATGTCACGTCGTAGCCGAGGCTCGCCAGATCATCTGCAATCGTCTTGGCGTTGTGGAACGGCAGGATGTCGTCTTGATCGCCGTGCGAGATGAAAAGCCGCGGCCTGCCGACACCCCGGCTCCCGTACACGCTGCCGCCCGAGAACATGATCACGTGGCTGAATAGGTCGCCATTGGCGAGGCCAACCGACATCGCCGTGCTTGCGCCGTCCGAGTGGCCGGCAACGCAGAGGTGGCGTGGATCGATGGTCGCGCGCGCAAACACATAGGCAAGCGCTTTGTCGAACAGCACGGCATCGCCGCCCGCGGGCAATTTCTTCAGGTGCCAAGTCGGCCGCTCGTTTTCAGGCACGAGCAGGACAAACCCGTGCTTCTCCGCCACATCCTTCCAACCCTGCATGGAGTATGCGGCTTTGCCGCCCGTCCCATGCAGATACATTATCAACGGCATCGGCACATCGGCGCGGAAGGTGGTCGGCACGTAGATGAGCGCAAAGCGGTCGCCGAATTCGAGCTTGGCCTCGCCGGGCGCCAACGGCGGCAACGAGGGATCGCGCGTGGTGGGCCGCGCTTCGAGGCGTCCCGTCTTCTCGACGGTGGCCGCATCGGCCCATGCGCGGGCAGGAACAGCAGCCCCTATCAATGCCAACGCCACCATCTCACGCCGCGACCACAGCAATTTCGTCCCCAGGGAATCGCTGGAACGTACCGTGAACATATGCTATGTACCCGTCGCTGTCCTGTCCACAACACGCTCGTTGGCTTGTGTGGCGGGAGCGGGGCAGCACGGGCTAATTTAAGGGCTAACGACAGGAGAAATGGTGATGGCGGGCAGTGTGAACAAGGTGATCCTGGTCGGCAATTTGGGCCGCGATCCGGAAGTGAAGCGGCTGACCTCGGGCGACCCCGTGGTGAACCTATCGGTGGCGACCTCCGAGAGCTGGAAAGACAAGGCGTCCGGCGAGCGCAAGGAACGCACCGAGTGGCACCGCGTCGTCATCTTCAACGAGAATCTGGCGAAGGTGGCCGAGAACTATCTGAAGAAGGGCTCGAAGGTCTACATCGAGGGCCAACTGCAGACGCGCAAATACACGGACAAGGACGGACACGAGAAATATACTACCGAAGTGGTGCTGCAGCGCTATCGCGGCGACCTGACCATGCTGGATGCGAAGGGCGCCGGGGGCGGTGAGCGCGAACCTGCCATGGCAGGCGGTCCACGCGAGGCAACCCGTAGCTTCGAGAAGGCCGAACTCGACGACGAAATTCCGTTCTAGAGGGCGCTTGCTAAATCTTCGCGTGCTTCGGGGTATAGCAGTTGCCTGCGTGGTTGGCGCAAGCCTGTGCGGCTGCGCGCTCTTTGGTGGCGAATCCACCGGGCGTCCTTCGGCTGGCATCAAGAGTGCACACATGGCCGCCGCCTATGTGCCGCTGGAATCCCACGAAATGGTGGTGCTTGAGCATTGGGGCGCCGGCGTGGTCGTGGCGCCGCACGTGGCGGCCACCAACGCCCACAATTTCAACCTGGTTGCGCCCGACGCCGTGCTCGCGGCCTCGCAGGATTACGACCTGCTGTTCTTCCATACCGACAAAGAGGATCCCGCGCCCACCGCCGACGCGCGCGCCGGTCAGGCCATTATCGCTTACGGTCAGGGCGCGGATAAAGACCTGCGCGAGGCCGAAGGCACCATCATCGCTACCGACGTGCGCGTAGCCGCGCGTTGCGGCCGTTGCCGCGAGCAGAAGGCGATTTCCTACAATGCCGATGCCGGTCCGGGATTCAGTGGCGGGCCCTTGGTGGATGCCAAAACGGGCGCGGTGGTGGGTTTGACCTTCGGTTACCGCGATGTTCGCGGCGTAAATGCGGGCCGCCGGATGTTCGCCTACAGCATGGATACGGTGCTCGCAGAAATGCACCGTTTATTGAGCCAAAATGGGCCTAAAAACTGAGGCGCGGACTGGCCGAATCGGCTAGGAAAATGCTAGATTTTCGCACTGCGAAATGGCCCCGCAGCTGGGGCCTTTTTCACGCGCGGTTAGGGTCCGACATTTGAGCATCGACGACAAGGAAACCGGCGCCCCGAAAGGGCCCGCCAACATCAATCCCATCGCCATCGAGAGCGAGCTGAAGCGCTCGTATCTCGATTACGCGATGAGCGTGATCGTGTCTCGCGCGCTGCCCGACGTGCGCGACGGGCTCAAGCCCGTGCACCGCCGTATTCTCTACTCGATGCACGAGAACGGTCGCGACTGGAACAAGCCTTATCGCAAATCGGCGCTGATCGTCGGCGACGTGATGGGCAAATACCATCCGCACGGCGACCAATCGATTTACGATGCGCTGGTGCGCTTAGCGCAGGATTTTTCCATGCGCCTGCCGCTGATCGACGGCCAGGGCAATTTCGGCAGCGTCGATGGCGATCCGCCCGCTGCCATGCGTTACACCGAATGCCGGCGCGCCAAAGCAGCTCATTCGCTCACCGAAGATATCGACAAGGACACGGTCGAGTTCCAGGACAATTACGACGCTAGCGCCAAAGAGCCGGTGGTGTTGCCGGCGCGCTTTCCCAATCTGCTGGTCAACGGCGCGGGCGGCATTGCGGTCGGCATGGCGACCAATATCCCACCGCACAATCTCGGCGAAGTGATCGACGCGTGCCTTGCTTATATCGAAGACCCGTCCATCAGCATGGAAGACCTGACGGCAATCGTTCCGGGCCCCGATTTTCCCACCGGCGGGCTCATCATCGGCAAGCAGGCTTCGCGCGGTGCGCTTGCCCGCGGCCGCGGCTCGATCCTCATGCGTGCGAAGGTGACGATTGAGGAAATCCGTAAAGAGCGCGAAGCCATCATCGTTCACGAAATTCCCTATCAGGTGAACAAGGCGCGCATGATCGAGCGCATTGCCGAGCTCGTGCGCGACAAACGCGTCGAAGGCATCGGCGACCTGCGCGACGAGAGCGATCGGCACGGCATGCGCGTTGTCATCGAGCTCAAGCGCGATGCGTCGTCCGACGTCGTGCTGAACCAGCTTTGGCGCTTCTCCGAGCTGCAATCGTCGTTCGGGGTGAACATGCTGGCGCTCAATGGCGGCCGCCCCATCCTGATGAGCCTCAAGGACATGATTGGGGCTTTCACCGCCTTCCGCGAGGAAGTGGTCACGCGCCGCACCCGCTTCGAATTGACCAAGGCGCGCGACCGCGGCCATGTCTTGGTGGGCCTGGCCGTGGCGGTCGCCAATATCGACGACGTAATTGCCCTCATCCGCAAAGCGAAGGACCCGGCCCTCGCCAAGGCGCAATTGATGGAGCGCAACTGGCCGGCCAAGGATGTGGCGCCCCTGGTCGCGCTCATCGCCGATCCGCGCCACAAGATGGAGAAAGATGGCACCATGCGCCTCTCGGAAGAGCAGGCCAAAGCCATCCTCGATCTGCGCCTGCAGCGCCTGACCGCGCTGGGCCGCGACGAAATCGGTGAAGAGGCCAAGAAGCTCGGCGCGGCCATCATGGACTATCTCGATATTTTGCGCTCGCGCCCGCGCGTGCTCGCCATCATCAAGGACGAGCTCAAGGCCGTGCGCGACGAATTCGCGACCCCGCGCAAAACCGAAATCGTGGAAGCGGAAGTCGAAGTTGACGACGAAGCGCTGATCGAACGCGAGGACGTCGTCGTTACCGTCACCCACAACGGCTTCATCAAGCGCACGCCCTTGGCCGATTACCGCTTGCAGGGCCGCGGCGGTAAGGGCCGCTCGGGCATGGCCACGCGCGAGGAAGATTTCGTCACCAATATTTTCGTGGCCAGCACGCACGCGCCGCTGCTGTTCTTCTCGTCCACCGGCATGGCCTACAAGATGAAGGTCTGGCGCTTGCCCGAGACGCAGGTGGCCGGCCGCGGTAAGGCGATGGTGAACCTGCTGCCGCTCAAGGAAGGCGAGCGCATCACCACGATCCTGCCGCTTCCCGAAGACGAAAGCGCTTGGGAAAAATTGCAGGTTCTCTTCGCCACCAAGTCGGGCGACGTGCGGCGCAACCAGCTTTCCGATTTCGAAAGCGTGCACAAGACCGGCAAGATTGCCATGAAGCTGGGCGAGGACGACGGCATCGTCAGCGTTCAGATCTGCACGGAAGACCATGACGTGCTGCTGACCACGCGCGGCGGCAAGTGCATACGGTTTCCCATGGGAGAAATCCGCGTCTTCAAGGGGCGCGAGTCCACGGGCGTACGCGGCATCAAGCTTGCCAAGGACGATGAGGTGGTGAGTCTGTCGCTGCTCAATCACAGCGACGCCTCGAGCCCCGAAGCACGTGCCTATCTGAAGCAGGCCAGCGCCGCGCGGCGTGCGGCGGGCGATACGGAAGAGGCGGAGGTGCAGGCCGACGACGAGGCCGAGGAGAATGGCGAGGAAGTCGTGCTGACGCCCAAGCGCTATGCCGAGCTGGGCGCGCGCGAGCAGTTCGTGCTGGCGGTTTCCGAGCGCGGCTTCGGCAAGCGCACGAGCTCCTATGAATATCGCGTCACGCGGCGTGGCGGTTCGGGCATCGTCGCCATGGCGATGTCCAAGCGCAATGTGGCGGTCGCCGCCGCCTTCCCGGTGGAAGAGGGCGACCATCTGATGCTGATCACGGACAGCGGTCAGACCATCCGCTGCCCGGTCGCCAGCGTGCGCATTGCAGGCCGCGCGACCCAGGGCGTGACGTTGTTCCGCCTCGATGAAGGCGAGCGCGTGGTCGCAGTCGAGCGCATCGCCGAAGCGGAAAACGGAAACGGGCACAACGAATGATAGCGGTGCGAACCCTTTTTCCTTCCCCCCTTGCGGGGGAAGGTGTCCGGCGTAGCGAAGCGAAGCCGGACGGAAGGGGGGTATCGACGCCACCACCCCCCTCCTGGCGCTTCGCGCCATCCTCCCCCACAAGGGGGGAGGAGAAGAGTGATCCATGACCAAACGCCGCATCGGGCTTTATCCCGGCACCTTCGATCCCGTCACGCTCGGGCACATCGACATCATCAAGCGGGCGGTGAAACTGGTGGACCATCTGGTTATCGGCGTCACCGACAATCCCGCCAAGGCGCCCATGTTCACGCGCCCCGAGCGCATCGAGATGCTGCGCCATGAGACGGCGCCGCTTGCAGGCGATGGCCGTGCCACGATCGCGGTGGAGACGTTTGACTCGCTGCTGATCCAGTTCGCGGAAAAAGTTGGCGCCACGATTATTGTGCGTGGCTTACGCGCCGTCTCGGACTTCGAATACGAATTCCAGATGGTTGGCATGAACCAGCGGCTTAACTCCGAGATTGAGACCGTGTTCCTGATGGCCGACCCGCGGCATCAGGCCATCGCCTCGCGCCTGGTGAAAGAAATCGCCAGCCTGGGCGGCGACATTTCGGCCTTCGTCACCCCGCACGTCGCAGCACTTCTGAAAAAGCGCTGCAGCAAGGTTTGACGAACTTTATCCACGCTCGTTTCGCGCGAGTTAGACTGACGGCCTGTGCTTTTCCGCCTTTCGTCGAATGAGGGGGAGGGGGGAGAGCGCGAAACTGGAAAACGAATACGGAATCTATCCACGGAAGGAATGAACATTGGCTGACACACTTCATCTCGACCTGAAATCAGGGCGCGTAACGGTCGAGCTTCGTCCCGATCTCGCGCCCAACCACGTGGCGCGCATCAAAGAGCTAGCAGGCGAAGGCTTCTATGACGGCGTCGTCTTCCACCGCGTCATTCCTGGCTTCATGGCGCAGACGGGCGATCCCACCGGCACGGGCACTGGCGGCTCATCCAAGCTCAATCTCAAGGCCGAGTTCTCGAAGGAGAAACACGTACGCGGTACCTGCGCCATGGCGCGCACGGGCGATCCCAACAGCGCCAACAGTCAGTTCTTCATCTGCTTCGCCGACGCGTCGTGGCTCGACGGCCAGTACACCGTATGGGGCAAGGTGATTTCGGGCATGGAGCATGTCGACGCCATCAAGAAGGGCCAGCCCAACAGCGGCGCGGTCTCCGATCCCGACAAGATCGTGCGCATGCGCGTGGCCGGTTAACCGATCATATTCGGTCACATCGCGTGATTTGCTGCATCACGCGCCGCCGACTACCCAGAGTCATGGCAACGCCTATTCCCTTCATCGATTTGCAAGCGCAGCGCAAGCGCATCGGCGAGTCCATGACGCGCGCCATCACAGCCGCTGTCGAAAGCGGCCAGTGGATCATGGGTCCGCAGGTTCAGGCGCTTGAGGAACAACTGGCGGCGTTCGCCGGCGTCAAGCACGCCATCGCCTGCGCCAACGGCACTGACGCGTTGATCATCGTCTTGCGCGCCTGGGGCATCGGCGCGGGCGACGCAGTGTTCGTGCCCGCCTTCACGTTCGCGGCCACGGCGGGTGCCGTCGCGCTGGCGGGCGCCACGCCTGTCTTCGTCGACGTGTTGCACGACACGTTCAACATGGATCCGGCAAGTCTCGAAGCCGCGATCCAGATGGCGAGGCGCGAAGGCAAGCTGAAGCCCAAGGCCGTCATGCCGGTAGACCTATTCGGCCAGCCCGCCGATTACGTGCGGCTCGAGCCCATCGCGGCGCGCGAGGGTTTGCGCCTGCTGGTCGATACGGCGCAGGCGTTCGGCGCCACGCTCAACGGCAAGCACACGGCGAACACGGGTCATGCCGCGGGTACCAGTTTCTTTCCGGCCAAGCCGCTCGGCTGTTACGGCGACGGCGGTTGCAGTTTCACCAATGATGATGCGTTGGCTGAAACGCTGCGCTCGATCCGCATTCACGGGCAGGGCAGCGACAAATACGAGAATGTGCGCATCGGCGTGAACTCGCGCCTCGACACGATCCAGGCGGCCGTCCTGATGGAAAAGCTGAAAGTATTTCCGCAGGAAATCGCAATGCGCGAGCGCACGGCCCGCCGATACAACGAACTCTTGGGCCGCAGCAATCGCATTCGCGTGCCGCATGTGATCCAAGGCGCGCAATCCACCTGGGCGCAATACACCATTCAGGTCGAGGATCGCGCCAAGCTGCAGGCCGATCTGAAGGCCCAAGGCATTCCCACGGCCGTCTATTACCCCATCCCGCTCAATCGTCAGCGGGCCTACGCGCATTTTCCATCCGTGCCCGTGCCGGTGAGCGAAAGCCTCGCCAATCACGTGGTCAGCCTGCCCATGCATGCCGATCTCGACGCGGCCACGCAGGACCGCATCGTCGATGCCGTGCTGAAAAGCGCGGCATAAGGCATTACACCTCGTTACTGCTCATGCGCGTAGATATTTTCGATTACGAACTGCCGGAAGCGCGGATTGCCTTACGGCCCGTCATCCCACGCGATGCGGCTAAGCTTTTGGTCGTGCGCGAAGATGGCAGGCGCGAGCACGCGCGCGTGAGCGATCTGCCGCAACTTTTGCGCGCAGGCGACGCGCTGGTCGTCAACGATACGAAGGTCATCCCCGCGCGCTTCATGGCACGGCGCGGCCCACGCGACGAACATGGCGCAGGTGCGGCCATTGAAGTGACCTTGCACAAACGCACGGCGCCGGACCGTTTCCGCGCCTTCGTGCGTCCTGCAAAACGTCTCAAGCCCGATGATCGGTTGGAATTGGCGTCAGGCTTTTCCGCGCACGTCCTGAGCCGCAACGAAGGCGAGGTCGAACTTGCTTTCGAACTCGTGGGGGCCGCACTCGATGCGGCCGTAGCCAGGCATGGCGCGATGCCGCTGCCGCCCTATATCGCCAGCCGCCGCGAACCCGACACGCGCGACAGCAAGGACTACCAGACGATATTCGCCTGCGAGCCAGGTTCAGTGGCTGCGCCTACCGCGGGACTGCATTTCATCGATGATTTGCTGACGCGCCTCAAAGAGAAAGGCATCGTCCGTCACAATGTGACGTTGAATGTCGGCGCGGGAACATTTCTGCCCGTGACCGCCGATGATACGAGCGGCCACAAGATGCACGCTGAGCGAGCTGCGCTTTCGCGCGAGACAGCGGACGCGCTTAACGCCACGCAGGCGCGCGGCGGCCGCATCGTGGCCGTGGGCACGACAGCGTTGCGCACCTTGGAAACCGCGGCCGACAACGATGGCCGCTTCCACGAATTCACAGGCGAGACCGATCTCTTCATTATCCCCGGCTATTGCTTCAAAGCCGTGGACATTCTACTGACCAATTTCCATCTGCCGCGCTCGACACTGTTCATGCTGGTTTGTGCCTTTAGCGGCATGGAAATCATGAGGGCCGCCTACGCGGAAGCGATTGCGGAAAACTATCGGTTCTATTCCTATGGGGATGCTTGCCTGCTGTTCAGGCCGCGCTCCTGAATCGCCCGATATGCTATCGTTCAAGACCATGAAAATGAGCGGATGAGCGCTTGCTTAGCGTCGAGAATACTCAACATTACCTCTGGCACAACAGTATCGCGGAAAGACCTGTCCTGGTCGGGACAGTTCTGCTCGGCGAAGCGTTCGCCCGTAGATCTGAAGACTGGCCGCCCGCGCTCCGTGCGTTGCTTGATACGGAGTTCCCGAGCGCGCTTGCCAAAATGCCAGGCGACGTACCAGAGCTGCTAGCTGCCATCGTGCAGCAATTGCAGTTGCGCGGCGACATCGTAGTGGCACAACACGGTGTCATCTCCCGCGACGCGGAGCGACGCGGCGCCACAATCTATTTCTCCTGCATGGACGCGCATCTTGGCGCCTCGATATTGCATCATGCGGTGAAGCTTGTGGACTTACTGACACGGCCAGCCAGCACGCAAGCGCAGCTTCGCTCCGCATTGAAGACCGCGGGGGCCTTCGCGGCCGCATCGGGTCTTTACGTCACTACGCGTAGAATGGTTGTCGCGGCGGAAGAGAGAAAGATTCCCTGGTGCCGCTTCAATCGCTTCACCCGCCATGCACAACTCGGGCACGGAGCATCGCAGCACCGCGTCATGGACACGATCGCAGACGTGGAATCTTATGTGGGATGGGAACTTGCCAAGAACAAACTTGCTACCCTGGAACTGCTGTCGCGGCTGGCTTTACCGGTGGGGCGCTTTGCCAGTATTCGCGATAATCGGTCCGCGCTGCGCGCGGCGGAAACGGTCGGGTATCCGCTGGTGCTGAAACTGGGCGACAGCGGCAAGGGCGAGTCCGTTTTCACCGATTTGCGCGATGCCAGCGAACTGAGAGATGTGCTGGCTCGCGTTCGCGTCGATCAACGCCGATTCATGCTGCAAAGTTTCTTCTCCGGCGATGACTACCGCTTTCTGGTCGTATCAGGGAAGCTGGTCGCGGCGGCGCGTCGGGTGCCGGCCTCGGTCACAGGTGACGGCACGGCAAACATTAAGGAACTGGTTCGGCGCGCAAATGAGAGCCGCCATCCCTCCCTGTCGCCCATCGTCCTGGATGGCGAAACAGACAGAATTCTGGCTCGCAGCGGTCACACACGCGACAACGTTCCGAAGCAAGGCGAGTGGGTGCGGATTCGCGGCACAGCAAATATCTCGACCGGCGGATCGGCGGTCGATGTAATGGACATAGTGCATCCCGACAATGTCAGCCTTGCGATCCGCGCCGCCGCGGCCGTGGGTGTGAAGGTGGCCGGGGTCGACGTCATCTGCACGGACATTTCACGATCATGGCGCGAGATGCCATGTGGGATTTGCGAAGTGAATACCTCGCCGGGGTTACGCATGCATGTCGTGTCCGATCCGAAATCGAACGTTCCCGCGAGGATTCTCGATGTCATGTATCCCGGCACGGCAGATGGGCGTATTCCGACGGCGATAGCGATGGGGCCGGGTGCTACGATGGTCACGACCATATTGACGGCGATACTGGCGGTCGCGGGACATGTGGTCGGCTGCGCCAATGCCGCCGGTACGATGGTCGGCCACGAGCAGGTCGCGCGAGGCGACCAGACGACCCACGATGGAGCATCCCTTGTACTGCGCGATCCAACCGTTACAGCAGCCGTGATGGAGGCTGAACGCGACGACGTCGGAGAGCGTGGACTGTGTCTCGACATGTGCGATGTCATGATTGTTTTGGGTGATGGTGACGCATCTGAGCACAGGTTCTTGGGTGCAGCACGCAAAGCGACCGTCCTTGACGCCGACGATCCACATCTTCCTGACCTCATTGCGGCCGCACCCCCAGGAGTTCGCGCCGTTCTTTTCGCGCGCAGCAATTCCCCTACGCTGCGCGATCACACGGCGCGCGGCGGTGAGGCGCTATGGTTTGAAGGCACCTGCGTTATGACGAGCGCACGTTCGACGTTGGCGGCTCTTCCTTCCACACTCGACAAGTGCCGGCGTGAGGCCCTGGCTGCGTCTTCCGCCGCCCTCGCTCTGGAACTTGAGCCTTCGGCGATCGCGCGAGGGTTGGCGGAATACGCCAGCCGTCTGTCGGCCTGACGGTCGCGGTGAACGGGCAGGACTTCTACATGGATGGCGAGACGTGAGTTCGCTCGGATTTGAACTGCTTTCCAGCGATGGCGCTGCGCGCGCGGGCATTGTTCGTCTGCCACGCGGGGACGTTCATACGCCAGCCTTCATGCCCATCGGCACGGCCGCCACCGTGAAGGCCATGCTGCCGGAGCAAGTTGTGGCGACAGGCGCCGAGATTGTGCTGGCCAATACCTATCATTTGATGTTGCGGCCCGGGGCCGAGCGCGTGGCGAAACTGGGCGGCCTGCACAAATTCATGAATTGGGCGAAGCCGATTCTCACTGATTCCGGCGGCTATCAGGTGATGTCACTGTCGAAGCTGCGCAAGATCCGCGAGGAGGGTGTCACCTTCCAGTCGCATCTCGATGGCGCCGAGCATTTTCTCAGTCCCGAGCGCGCTATGGAAATTCAGCGTCTGCTCGGCTCTGACATCCACATGGTCCTGGACGAGTGTCCTGCGTTTTCGGCCAGCGAAAGCGAAATCGAAAAGTCGCTCGCGCTCTCCATGCTCTGGGCGAGACGCTCGAAGGATGCGTTTGGCGATCAACCTGGCCGCGCCTGCTTCGGTATTGTGCAGGGTGGAGTCTTTCCCGAATTGCGTGAACGCTCGGTGCATGAGTTGGTCGAGATTGGCTTCGACGGTTACGCCGTCGGCGGCCTCGCGGTCGGTGAAGGTCAGGTGGCGATGTTTGAGACGCTCGAAGCCACCGTACGGCATTTGCCAGTTGACCGCCCACGCTACCTGATGGGCGTGGGCAAGCCGGACGACTTGGTCGGTGCTGTCATGCGTGGGATGGACATGTTCGACTGCGTGCTTCCGACGCGCTCCGGCCGCAACGGACAGGCCTTCACCTGGGAAGGCGCGCTCAATCTGCGCAACGCGCGCTTTGCGGACGACAATGAGCCGCTTGATGCAACATGCCTATGTCCCGCCTGTGCATCGTACTCGCGCGCGTACCTCAACCATATCGTCAAAGCAGGCGAGATCATCGCCTCCGTGCTGCTGACAGCACACAATCTCACGTTCTATCAGCAGCTGATGACAACCATACGCAAAGCCATTCGACAGCGTCAGTTCCATGCGTTCGCATCCGATTTCGCAGCCCACTATCGCGCGAATGACGATGTTGACACGATGTTGCCATCGCCAAGCCTCAAATGAGGCGCAAATTGTGAGCAAAACGGCCTTTCATTCATGGCGCCATGCGTTAAATCATGGCCGAACAACAAGAGATCGTGTCCAATGACTTTTTCCGTCTTCGTGTTTTCTGTCTTGCTCTCGACTTCGCCGTCCTATGTCGACGATCACGCGGCGCAGCAACTCCATGCTGTGTGCACGCCCGAAATCGATCGTTTGTGCCCAGAAGCGAAAGATCGCCTTTCACGGCGCGAGTGCGTGCGGACGAGCTACGCCAAGCTCTCCTCAGCCTGCCAGACGGCGATTGCCGCCGCTTCCTAGCTAAACCCCGCATTCATCTGCGGTTCAGCTTGGGCCTCCGATTATGCGGGAAGCACGCAGAAGGGGCGCGCCAGGAGGTTTTCTAAATGACTAGAATCACAAGGCTGGGTATCGCTTTTGCGATGCTGGCTGGATTTGCGCTCGCGCCGGCTTCCGCTGCGCTTGCGCGCGACCGAGATAGCCGACATTCCGAGTCGCACGCTCGCAGCAGCGAGTCCCATCACGAGCGTTCGACGCCGCCACGCGAGTTGCGCGGACCGCCGCCTTCGTCACACAACATGCCCTCACGCAATTTCGGCAGGTCTTCCGGCGTTGATCGGGCCCCGCGCGAGTTCAGCCGATCACGCGAGTTCAGTCACAGCCGTTCCGAAGCCCGCGACTTCGGCAGCCGCGATCGTGGTTTTGAATCCCGCAGCTTCACGCGCGAAGCCCGCGCCCGCGATTCAGACAATCGCCGTGCGCCGCGCGATTTTTCGCGGTCGCGTCCGTCGCGCGACTTTGAGCGTCCATCACGTGACTTTGAGCGCCCGTCACGCGACTTTCATGGCGCGCCGCGGGATTTCCGCGGTTCACGTAGCGGGCCACACGACAGCTCGCAGAGCGGCGCCTCGCATCAGTTCAATGGCTTCCATGGACACGATTTTGATCATTTCACGTCCAGTGAGCGCGAGAGTTGGCGTCATGGCAATTGGCACCATGGCCACCATCACGGCCATTTCGGTTGGTGGTTCATCGTAGACAACTTCTGGTTCTTCTACGACGCACCTATCTACCCGTATCCGCTGTATGTCTCGTACTACTATGACGACGCGTATTACGGCGACCGCGACTATTATTGGTACTGGTGCGACGATCCGCGCGGCTATTATCCGTACGTCCAGGAATGTTACGGCCCCTGGATTCCGGTGTCGCCTTCCGAGGGTTACGGTCCGGATCAGAATGATGGCTACTACGGCGACGACGGATACTGAAAAAGGAGCGGTGCATGCGTAGAAGCATCGGCGTTTTGGCGGCGTTCGCCGGCGCGCTCATGTTGAGCGGCTGCGTGACACCACCCATGGGGCCATCGATTGGCGCCATGCCTCCCTCAGGCAAATCGTTCGATCAGTTCCAGCGGGAACAGTACGAGTGCGAAGACTACGCCAGTGATCGTGTTGCAGGCGGTGCCGAGCGCGCCAATCAGCGCGCCGTCGGCACCGCAGTCATCGCCACGGCGCTCGGTGCGGCCATCGGCGCCGCAACTGGCGGCGGCCGCAGCACGGCCACTGGCGCGGCCATTGGCGGCACTGTCGGCACTGTGGCGGGTGCCAACCAGTCGGCGCGCGCGCAATACAGCCTGCAGCGCCGCTACGACATCGCCTACGCCGAGTGCATGGAGGCGAAAGGCAATGAAGTGCGCGGCCATCGCCGGGACGGTTATGGCCCGCCGCCGGGTTATCCCCCGCCGCCTCCGCCTGGGCGCTGAAGAAGCTCCGTAGCCCTACCCAACTGGCGCCCAGTTCGTTTGACCGAACTGGGCGCCATTCTTATGGTGCCCGCCACTTCGGGCCCGTAGCTCAGCGGCAGAGCATCTGACTTTTAATCAGAGGGTCGCTGGTTCGATCCCAGCCGGGCTCACCATTCTTGCCGCATTGTTTGATCGTGCGCCGCGCGCACTAGGATGACCCCTATGAACCTGGTTCAACCGGTCATCATGGCGGGCGGGAAGGGAACCCGGCTATGGCCACTCTCGCGGCCCGAAAGGCCCAAGCAGTTTCTGCCACTGGTGACGGACCGCGCAGTAGTCGCAGACGTTGCCGCGTCGATCTCATTGCGCCCCGATGCGCGGTCGCCCATCGTTTTCACTGGAGAGGAATATGTGAAGATCGCCCAAGCTATGCTTGCCGGCCAAACGATCGGCATCATGGTGTTGGAACCGATCGGGCGATCGACAGCGTTTGTTGCAGCCACGGCATCGTTGCTTGTTGCGCAGAAATCGCCGGGGGCGATGGTTGTTTTGCTCGCAGCGGATTCATCTTTTTCCGACAGCATGGCGTTCCATGCCGCATTGGATCGCGCGGTTGCGATTGCGAAGAAGGGACAGCTCGTACTGCTTGGCGTGAAGCCGACTTGGGCCTCGACGCAGTTCGGTTACATCGAATGCGATAGAGGCGGCCAGGTTTCGATGTTCAGAGAGAAGCCTGACGCCGATAGCGCCGCGCACTACGTGGCAGACGGGCGGCACCTGTGGAATTCGGGAAACTTCGTTTTTCGCGCTGATGCGATGTTGGAGGAATTGCAACGTCTCGCGCCAGAGATCCTCGCGGGCGCCAAGCGGGCACTCGAGGCAGCGCGAACCGATGGCAACAGCTTGCATCTCGACGCGAAGGAAACCGAACGGGTGCCCAGTATCTCACTCGATCATGCGGTGATGGAGAAGACCAAGCGTGCTGCCGTGGTGCGTGTGGATTGCGACTGGTTGGACGTCGGCTCGTGGGGCGCCATTTGGATATTGTGCAAAAGCAGTCAATCGGAATTCATCCGCATGCTGCACGAATTTGCCGGTGGCGAGCTGGGCGGCGAAGAGGTCGAACGGCCTTGGGGCAGCTACAACGTCTTGCTGCGTGGTGCGGGCTTTCAAGTGAAAACCATCGAAGTGCAGCCCGGGCAGGCGATTTCGCTTCAATATCATCACAAGCGCGCCGAGCATTGGATCGTCACGCGCGGGCTTCCGCGGATCACGGTCGGAAATGATGTTCGCAGCTATGGCGTTGGTGAAACGGTCTTCGTCGACGTCAAGGCAGTGCATCGGATTGAAAATCCGGCGCTGAACCCCGCTGCCATTCTCGAAATCCAGATTGGCGATTATCTGGGCGAAGACGACATCGTGCGGCTGGAAGACCGCTACAACCGGAACTCAGGCTAATTCTTGAGACTTGCCAGGATGGCGCGAAGAGCAGGCGCGATGTCACGACGCTGAAGGCCAACCGCGATGTTGGCGTGCAGGAACCCAACTTTGTCGCCGCAATCGTAGCGCGCGCAGGTCGAGCGGACGGCATGGAAGGGCACGCGTCCCAACAGGCGCCGCATCGAATCCGTGAGCTGGATTTCATTGCCCGCGCCGCGTTCCTGGCGGTCCAGTTCCGAAAAAATCTGCGCGGGCAAAATGTAACGGCCGACAATGCACAACGTCGAAGGCGGATCGGCGGGCTTTTCGACCACGTCCTCCACTTCGGTGATATTGCCACGAACAGCGCCGGGCTTGATAACACCATAGCGTTTGGCTTCTTCGCGCGACTTGTCCTCGGCCAGAACGATCATTCCGCCGCCCACGTCATTGTATGCTTTGACCATTTGCGCCAGTGCGCCGGGTTCTCCGATCAGAAGATCATCCGGCAGCAGAACGGCAAAGGGCTCATCGCGGATAAAGTGGCGCGCGCACCACACCGCATGCCCCAACCCCATCGGCGTCTGTTGACGCGTGAAGCTTACCGACCCGGTCTCGGGCAGGCTCTCCAGCAGGCTCTTCAGCTCCGCCGTCTTCTCGCGCGCGCTCAGCAGCGCCTCGAGCTCGTAGGCGTGGTCGAAATGGTCCTCGATGACGTTCTTGCCGCGCCCGGTAACAAAGATGAACTGCTCGATGCCTGCGGCTCTGGCTTCCTCGACCGCGTATTGCACCACCGGCTTGTCCACCACCGGCAGCATTTCTTTCGGCACGGCTTTGGTCGCAGGCAGGAATCGCGTTCCCATGCCGGCGACCGGTAACACGGCCTTGCGAATGGGTGGGGGTGTGGACATCAAGGAGCCGATGGTTCAGAGCTTGCGCCGCGTGCGCCGCCGCTTCCTTACACGAAAGCGCGGCGCGGGGTCTACTTTAGGCGGGCGTGAATGAAGATTCTGCTTACGGGTTGCGCGGGCTTCATAGGCTTCCATCTGACCAGAACGCTGATCGAGCGTGGCCACGAGATTCGGGGAATCGATGCGCTACGCGGTCATTACGATCCGGCGCTGAAGCGCGCGCGCCTGGCCAACCTCGACGGCGTAAAGGGCTTCCAGTTCGTGCATGCCGACATTGCGGACGCCGGCGCGCTTTCAGCGGCTGCGGGCAGCGGCCCTTTCGAAATCATCGTCCATCTCGCGGCGCAGGCGGGCGTGCGTTACAGCCTCGACGATCCCGCCGCCTACACGCGCTCGAATCTGGTCGGCCATCAGAACATGCTGGAGTTCGCGCGCCGTGCGAAGGGCCTCACGCATCTCGTCTATGCCTCGTCAAGCTCGGTCTATGGCAACGATACCAAGGCGCCGTTCTCAGAGGACGCACGCGCTGATCATCCGGTGTCGTATTACGGCGCTACGAAGCGTGCGGGCGAGCTGATGTCCTATTCTTACGCCTCGCTGTTCGGGCTCAAACAAACCGCCATGCGTTTCTTCACGGTATACGGCCCGTGGGGCCGGCCGGACATGGCGTACTGGCTGTTCACGGACGCCGTGCTGCGCGGCAAACCATTGCCACTTTATAACGGCGGCCGTTTCAGGCGCGACTTCACTTGGATCGACGACATCGTCTCGGCCGTGGTGCGCATCGTCGAGACGCCGTTCGAGGACGAGCCCAAGCGTGCACCCCATCGCATCTACAACCTTGGCAACAACCGGCCGGAGGACGTGCTCGCGCTGATTAAGATAATTGAACAAGCGTGCGGCAAGGTCGCCATCATCGAACAGGCGATGGCCCCTCCCGGTGACGTGCTCGAGACGCATGCCGATATCACGCGCGCAGCACGCGATTTCAGTTTCGCGCCCAAGACGGCGCTGGCCGACGGTATCCCGCGTTTTGTGACGTGGTTCCGGGGGTATCACCGCCTCTGAAATCGTGGCTGGCGATGATCAAGCGGGATTGGCCGTGGCGCGGCCGACGCTGACATAGGTGAATCCGGCCGCCGCCATCTGCTGAGGCGGATAGATGTTGCGCAAATCCACTATCAAGGGCCGCTTCAGTAGCGACCTCGCGCGCGCAAGGTCGAGCGCGCGAAACTCATTCCACTCGGTCAGGATCACGACGCCGTCTGCGCCATCGAGTGCCACATATTCATCGGGGCAGAAGTCGCATTTCAGGTACTTCTTCGCTTCCGTCACGCCTTCTGGATCGTAGGCACGCACCCGTGCGCCGTGCTCTTGCAGCCACGGCACGATGACAAGGCTGGGCGCGTCGCGCATGTCGTCCGTGTTGGGCTTGAAGGTGAGCCCCAGCACAGCGATCGTCTTACCCTTCACGCCGCCGAACGCGTGTTCGATCTTTTCCGCCATACGCACTTTGCGCGCATTGTTGACGTTCACCACGGCTTCCACGATGCGCGTCGGCGCGCCGGCCTGCTCGGCACTTTTCAGCAGCGCCAGCGTGTCCTTGGGAAAGCATGAGCCGCCATAGCCGGGCCCCGCATGCAAAAACTTTGAACCGATGCGGCCATCCAGCCCAATGCCGCGTGCCACATCCTGCACATTGGCGCCAATGCGCTCGCACAAATCGGCCATTTCGTTTATGAAGGTGATCTTGGTGGCGAGGAACGCGTTGGCTGCGTACTTGATCAGCTCTGCGCTCTCGCGGCTGGTGAACAGCATCGGCGTCTCATTGAGAAACAGCGGCCGGTAGATTTCGCGCAAGAGCGCGCGGGCGCGCTCGCTCTCGCTGCCGACGACGATGCGGTCTGGGCGGCGGAAATCCTCGATCGCCGATCCTTCACGTAGGAATTCCGGATTGGACGCGACGTCGAACTCGGCTTTGGGTTTCGCCGCGCGGATCGTCTCCTCGACCTTGCGCCCGGTTCCCACCGGCACGGTGGATTTGGTCACCACCACCGTGTAGTGCTCCATCAGTCTGGCGATCTCTTCGGCGGCCGCGAACACGTAAGACAGATCGGCATGGCCGTCGCCGCGGCGGCTCGGCGTACCGACGGCGATGAACACGGCATCGGCATCGGGCACGGCCACCTTCATGTCGCTGGTGAAGGCGAGGCGTCCCGCCTTCACGTTATCGGCCACCACCGCATCGAGCCCCGGCTCGTAGATTGGCATGCGGCCCGCCTTGAGTGCTTCGATTTTGGCCTGATCCTTGTCGACGCAGACGACATGGTGGCCGAACTCGGAGAAGCACGCCCCCGAGACGAGGCCGACATAGCCGGTACCGATCATCGCTACGCGCATGGAGGGGGTCCGTTCCTGGCCGTCACTCTTTCGCGTAGGCGACGCCGCGGTTCAAGCGAAACTTGGACGATAGGGCCAAACCCTGTCTCATCGGTTAATCAGCCGGTTCTGAGGTAGCGCACGGCCTCATTGCGTTCGAACAGATAGAGGAGGGTGCGCAGCGCCTCGCCGCGCGGCGATTTCAGCTCGGGGTCTCTCTGGAGGATAAGCCGCGCGTCGTCGCGCGCCATGGCCAGAAGGCCCGCATGCACGCTCAGATCGGCAAAGCGGAATTCAGGCAGACCGCTTTGCCGTACGCCCAGCAACTCGCCCGCGCCGCGCAGGCGCAGATCGTCTTCCGCAATGACGAAGCCGTCATCGGTGCGACGGAGCGCAGCCAATCGTTCTTTTGCCGTCTCGGTGAGTGGCGGTTGATAGAGAAGCAAGCACGTCGAACGCGCGGCGCCACGTCCCACACGCCCGCGCAGCTGATGTAGTTGCGCGAGGCCGAAACGCTCCGCGTGCTCCACCACCATGATGCTGGCCTCAGGGACGTCCACGCCCACCTCAATGACGGTTGTGGCGACGAGGATCGTGGTCTCGCCGTTGCGGAATTTTTCTATGGCCGTGTCGCGTTCGGGGCCTTTCATGCCGCCGTGCATGAGACCGACTTTCGAACCGAATACTTTCTTGAGCATCGCCGCGCGCTCAACCACCGCGGCGAGATCGACCTTCTGTGATTCATCGACCAGCGGGCACACCCAATAGGCGCGCGCGCCTTTGCCGAGCGCGCGCTTGAGCGCTGTAATCACTTCGTCCAACCGTACGGCTTGCAACACGCGCGTCTCCACAGGACGGCGCCCGGGCAGCTTGCCCGTAAGCCGTGACACATCCATGTCGCCGTAAGCTGTGAGCTGCAAAGTGCGCGGGATAGGCGTCGCCGTCATCACGAGCACGTCGGCTGGCTTGTTGCCCTTACCCTGAAGCTTCATGCGCTGGTGCACGCCGAAGCGGTGCTGCTCGTCGACGACTGCAAGCGCCAGATCGCGGAAGCGCACGTCTTCGGAAAAGAGGGCATGCGTGCCAACCAGAATATCGACCTCGCCTTTCTCGAGTGCCGCCAGCGTGGCAGCACGCGCGGGCCCGCGCTCGCGGCCCGTTAGCAGCGCGATGCGCACGCCAGCCGCGTCGGCCATCGCGCTCAACGCCGCCATGTGCTGGCGGGCAAGGATTTCCGTAGGCGCCATGATCGCGCCTTGGCAGCCGGCTTCGACCGCGATCAGCAACGCCATCATGGCGACGACGGTTTTGCCGGAACCGACATCGCCCTGAAGCAACCGCAACATGCGCGAAGGCTGCGCCATGTCGGCTTCGATCTCGGCGATGACCTTGGTCTGCGCGTCGGTGAGCTTGAAGGGCAGGGCAGCCAGCGCCTTGTGGCGCAGCCGGCCGCTTCCTTGCAGCGCACGCCCCGCGCGTTCGCGCATATGCGTGCGGATCAGCGTCAGTGCGAGCTGGTTCGCCAACAACTCGTCGTAGGCCAGCCGCGTGCGCGCATTCGTAAGCGGAAGAAGATCGACCTCCGATTGCGGCGCATGGGCCGCTCGCAGGGCGCCGACGAAATCCGGCCAGTGCTGGCGCGCAACCAACGCCGCATCCTGCCATCCTGGCAAAACGGGCAGGCGCTCCATCGCGCGCGCGACCGCGCGGCCCAATCCACGCGCCGGCAATGACTCAGTGGTGCGATAGACCGGTTCGACGCCGGGCACACCAGCGGTCTCGTCCGCCGCCACGATGTAATCGGGATGCGCCATCTGTTTACGGCCGCCATAGGCCTCGATCTTGCCACTCAGCGTGCGTTTCGATCCGATTGGCAGTGAACGGCGGACGTGGTCTTCATGCGCGTTGAAGAACACGACTTCGAGCGCGGCCGTATCGTCGCTGCACAGCACTTTGTAGGGCAGCCTGCGTCCCCGCGGCGGCGCATGATGCGACAGCACATTCACTGCCACGGTAGCAATGCGCCCGGGCTCTGCGGCGACGAGCGTCGGCCGATAGGAGCGGTCGATGATCCCTGACGGCAGATGGAAAACCAGATCGACAAGCCGCGGCGCCTCAGGCGCGCGGCCCACCGCCTTGGCGATCAGCTTTTCCAGCTTCGGCCCCACGCCTTGCAGCGTGCGCGCGTCGGCGAACAGGGAATTGAGAATCGCGGGCCGCATGGCGCGCGACGATACAACAAGTTGCGCGCAGCTGGCCTAGCTCTGCACGGGCGCCAAGCGGCGCATAGCCTCGCGATTTTGGGCGCCGTCGCCCGAGTCAACGACCTCGTTGCGGCGCCGCGGCAGGGCGCTGGGATATTCCTTTTGCAGGAAGGCTAGTAGCTTTTCCCGCACATCGCAGCGCAGGTCCCAGGCAGCCGAAGAATTGGCGGCGCTCACTAGGGCGCGCAACTCCATGGCGGCTTCCTTGGCGTCAGTGACCTGCAGGTTGACGACCTTGCCATCCCACAGCTTCGAGTCCCGGGCGATTTCGACCAGCTTTTCGCGCACGCGCTCCACGGGGACGGTGTAGTCCGTATAGATAAGCACGTTGCCGACGATCGAGGCGCTGCTGCGCGTCCAGTTCTCAAATGGCTTCTCCAGAAAGTACGTAAGCGGCACGATCAGGCGCCGCCAATCCCACAGTTTGATAACGACGAAGGTGGAGGTGAGTTCCTCGACGCGGCCCCATTCGCCTTCGACAACCACCACGTCGTCGAAACGGATAGGTTGCGACAGGGCGATCTGCACGCCGGCGAACAGATTGGCGAGCACGGGACGCGCGGCGAGTCCGGCCACGAGCCCTGCCACGCCGGCCGAGGCGAACAGGCTGATGCCATAACGACGTACGGACTCGAAGCTCATGAGCGCGAGGCCCAACGTTAGGACGATGATGACGACGTCGGCGGTGCGTTTAAGCACGCGCACCTGTGTCACTGCTTTGCGCGCCACGAGATTGTCGTCGACGTCAAGCGCAAAGCGATTGAGATAACGGTCGATCGAGATATTCGTCGCCACGAGTACGAGCCAGCCAGCAAGCACGGCAAGAAAGGCGATAAGCGTACGTTCAACTGCATGCGCCGCTGCGGACGGGAGTGGGAACAGGGACGCCGCAAGCGACACAGCAAGAATGAACAGACCGAACCGGACGAGCGTTTTGGTTCTCGCGAATATGGTCCGCAGCAGGAGCGGCCACTTGGCGGACTTGCGGCTGGCAAAGCCTATGACAACGTCTTGCGCCACGATGCCTGCGAGCAAAACCAAAGCCGCGACCGCTACACCCAAAACCCACGACGGAATCCACGCCGGAGCAGAAACGCCAAATATCTGTACAAAAGCCATACTTAGACCCATTTCTGTTTATTGAATGCAGACGATGCCCCGAGCATTTCGCCGGGCACGCCATTGCTGGCGGGGCTGCGCTGAGCGCGCTATAGCATCGCGATGAGCAATGCTAACGATATCGAGATCAAGCGCAAGAAATTATTGTTCCGTGCGCAGCGGCGTGGATTCAAGGAGGTTGATATCATCTTTGGTGCATTCGCCGATGCGAATCTTGCGCGGCTCGACGCTGGGCAACTCGACTGGTTCGAGGCGTTGCTGGCGGTGCCGGATTGGCAAGTTTACGGCTGGCTGATGGGCGAGGCGCCTGTGCCCGCGCAATACGACAACGATGTCTTTGCGCTCCTGAAAGACTATCGCGCGCCTCGCGGGTCCTGATCGTGGTGGAGCGGCTTACAGCAATCGCGCGTGACGAAGGCCGCCTGACGGTCACGGGCGTCCCCGACGGTTACGACGCCTATATCGCGGTCGAGGGCGCGCGTCGGCGCAAGGATCTGGTGGTCTTTGTCGCGGCCGACGATGCGGGCGCCAATGTTGCGCTGGAGTCGGCGCGATTTTTTGCGCCCGAATTGCCAGTGCTTCATTTTCCCGCGTGGGACTGTTTGCCTTACGATCGCGTCAGCCCGCGCCCCGACATCGAAAGTGTGCGTCTTGCGACGCTCGCCAAACTCGCCGCGCGCGGCGACGGTGACGGCCCGGCGCTCGTTGTCACCACTGTCAACGCGCTGCTGCAACGGGTGCCGCCGCGCGAGAGCATCAGGGGCGCGAGTTTTCTTGCGCGCGCCGGCAACGAGGTCGATCTCGACGCGCTGACCACATTCCTTGGACGCAACGGTTATGTGCGCGTCGGCACGGTGCGCGAGCCGGGCGATTACGCACTGCGCGGCGGCATTGTCGATCTATGGCCACCGGGGACGGAAGAACCGTTCCGCCTAGATTTCTTCGGCAGCGAGCTCGAGGCCATCCGCCGTTTCGATGCCATGACGCAGTTGTCTTCGGGCAAAATCGACGGAATCGAATTGCTGCCGGCCACTGAAGCGCCGTTGGACGAACAGTCGATCAGCCGCTTCCGCGCGGGTTATATCGCGGCGTTCGGGCCGGCGGGCGACGATCCGCTGTACGAGGCCGTCAGCTCTGGCCGCAAGCACCAAGGTATGGAGCACTGGCTGCCGTTGTTCTATCCGCGGCTGGAAACGCTGTTCGACTACACCGGCCGCGCCGTCGTCTTTCTTACGTCGCATGTCGAGGAGGCGAGGCAAGCTCGGCTGACGCTGGTGGCCGACTACTACGCTACGCGTGAAAACCTGCGTGCGGGCGAGATGGAGACGACGAAAAAGGGCGCCACAGCCGCGCCGCCTTACAAGCCGCTCAAACCCGCTGCGTTGTACCTCACGGACGAAGAATGGAATGCGGCCCAGAGCAAGGTTCCGCTGCGCACGCTGTCGCCTTTTGCCGCGCCGGACGGCATGCGCTCGACGGACGCAGGTGGCAGGTTGGGCCGCGATTTTGCGCCCGAGCGCGCCAGCGAATCTGCGCCCCAGGATGGTGGGCTGCGCGTCAACGTGTTCGACGCGGCGGTAGCCCACATCCGCGACTTGCAGAAAGCGAGCAAGCGCGTGGCCGTGGCCTGCTGGAGCGAAGGCTCGGCCGAGCGCATGGGCGGCGTGCTGTCAGATCACGGCATCACGGCGGTGAAGCGCGTCGCCGATTGGCGGGACGTTCAGGCGATGCATGCGAATGCGGTCGGTCTCGGCGTATTCGGGCTTGAGCACGGCTTCGAGGCGCCAGGCTTTGCATTGATCTCGGAGCAGGATGTGCTTGGTGAGCGACTGGTGCGCCCGCATCGCCGCGCAGTTCGTGCACAGAACTTCCTCTCAGAGACTTCGTCGCTCGCGCCCGGTGATCTGGTGACGCACATCGAGCACGGGGTGGGGCGCTATCTTGGCCTCAAAACCATCGAGGTCACCGGCGCGCCGCATGATTGTCTCGAGTTGCAATACGACGGCGGCAAGCTCTTTCTGCCGGTCGAGAACATCGAGCTCTTGACGCGCTACGGCTCTGAAGAAGCCAACGTCCCACTCGACAAGCTCGGCGGCGTGGGCTGGCAACATCGCAAGGCGCGCATGAAACAGCGCGTGCGCGAGATCGCGGCCGAGCTCATTCGCATTGCGGCGACGCGCGCACTCAAGCAGATGCCCCCGGCTGAGCGGCCGGAGCATGTCTACGACGAATTCTGCGCGCGCTTTCCCTATCAGGAGACCGACGACCAGGAACGCGCCATCGCGGACGTGATCGAGGATTTGGCCAAGGGCCGGCCGATGGATCGCCTCGTCTGTGGCGACGTCGGCTTCGGCAAGACGGAGGTGGCGCTGCGTGCAGCCTTCGTCATGGCGATGTCGGGTGCGCAGGTGGCTGTTGTCGTGCCGACCACTCTGCTCGCGCGCCAGCACTACCGCACGTTCACGGCACGCTTTGCCGGCTTCCCCGTGCGTATCGCGCAGCTCTCACGCTTCACCAGCACGAAGGAGGCGAAAGAAACCAAGGCGGGCCTCACCTCGGGCAATGTGGACATTGTCATTGGCACACATGCGTTGCTCGCCAAGGGCATTGCGTTCCGCAATCTCGGCTTGCTGATCGTCGACGAGGAGCAGCACTTTGGCGTCTCGCACAAGGAACGCCTGAAGGCGCTCAAGGCCGATGTGCATGTGCTGACGCTCACGGCCACGCCCATTCCGCGCACGTTGCAACTGGCACTATCTGGCGTGCGCGATCTGTCGCTGATCGCCACCGCGCCGATCGACCGTCTGGCCGTGCGCACCTATGTGACGCCGTTCGATCCACTCACCATCCGCGAGGCGTTGCTGCGCGAGCATTATCGCGGTGGGCAGAGCTTCAACGTGGTGCCGCGCATTGCCGATTTGCCCGATGCGGCGCAGTTCCTCAAGGAAACGGTGCCCGAAGTGAAAATCGCCGTCGCGCATGGGCAATTGCCGACGCATCAGCTGGAAGACGTGATGACCGCCTTCTACGACGGCAAAGTGGACGTGCTGCTCTCCACCAACATCGTGGAGTCCGGCCTCGACATTCCAACGGCCAACACGCTGATCGTGCATCGGGCTGATCGCTTCGGCTTGGCGCAGCTTTATCAGCTGCGCGGCCGAATCGGCCGCGCGAAGGCGCGCGCCTATGCCTATCTGACCACGCCCGCCAACCAGAAGCTGCCAGAGGCGGCCGAGCGCCGGCTACAGGTGCTGCAATCGCTCGACCAGTTGGGCGCGGGCTTCTCGGTGGCGAGCCACGATCTCGATATCCGCGGCGCCGGCAATCTCTTGGGCGAAGAGCAGTCCGGCCATGTGCGCGAGGTCGGCATCGAGCTTTATCAGGACATGCTGGAAGAGGCCGTGGCTTCCATGCGCGAGGGCCGCATGGCCGACGCGGACTTGCCGGACGCCTGGTCGCCGCAGATCAGCCTGGGCGCGGCCGTGCTGATCCCGGAAACCTATGTATCCGACCTCAATGTGCGAATGGCGCTTTACCGCCGGCTGGCGGATATCGAGTCCAAGAAAGACATCGAAGCCTTCGCCGCCGAGTTGATCGACCGCTTTGGACCTCTGCCGGAAGAAGTGGACCATCTGCTCGACGTCGTCGCCATCAAGCAGCTCTGCCGTCAGGCCCAGGTGGAAAAGATCGAAGCGGGGCCAAAGGGCGCCACCATCTCATTCCGCAACAAGACCTTCCCCAACGCAGCGGGCCTTATCCATTTCATCACCCAGCAGCACGGCACCATGCATGTGCGGCCCGATCAGACGTTGGTAGTGATTCGCAATTGGCCGACGCCCGAAGAACGCCTCAAGGGCGCGACGACACTGCTGTCGCAACTGGCAAGCATGGCCGAGGCTGTTCCCGCGTAGAAGCTAGACTTACGGTTTCGGGGCAGGGCCGCACAAGCTATAACCCCAGCGCGTTCCGTCCAGCCTGACTCCCGTCATGAACCAGCGCCGCGCCGGCATCAGCTTTCCGACGATCATGGACGCCATGACGGGCGTGCTGGTGGACGCCTGCTCGGCGTTGACGAACCTGGAATATCTCGTCGTCGGCGGCTGGGTGCCCTACCTGCGCACGAAGCATGGGACCCTGACCCATCCCGGCACCAAGGACGTGGATCTTGGCTTCCGCTTGGACCAGCGTCACCTGCGTGAGGCCGCCAAGCGGCTGGGTTTGGCAGGCTACGTGCCGGAAGCGACGACCCCCTTCGTCCGCTACAAGGTCCTCAACGTAAAGAACAGGTCGCGCGTATTCCACGCCGACCTATTTATGAAGCGCGAAGTCGAGGTTGCTCTCGACGAGAAGCTCTGGACGCCATTCGAGGTCGAGGCGACCGTGCCGTCCGGCGAAGTTAGACGCGCGACCGTGCCACTTCTGGACGAAGCGGGGCTCATATTCATGAAGGCCATCGCACTTTGGGAAATCACCATGAGCAACAAGCGCTCACGCGACGCCTTCGACATCTATTTCATTCTCAGCAGCCCATCGGGACCGCAAGTGGTCGAGCGACTGAGGGCGCTCGACACCAAGCTACCGGCGAATGTCCGAACCGTCTCCCTGCTCGGAAAATTCGTGAACGAGCGCGCAGCGGCTTTCAACAAGCAGGTCGGCGCCTTCTCTGCCGCGGTAGCAGTGGAGAATCCTGCCGCGCAAATCGCCGAGCTGCTGGTCTCAAGCTGATTTATCGGACGGCGTTGAGGAGATCGGCGAAGCGCTTCGCCCAGATCGGCCGCGTGCTGGAAAACTGCCGGATGAGTTCGATCGCCTCTGACTGCCGCGCGGCATCGTGCTCCAGCACCGGCCAATTGCTTTCGTACCATCCCTGCGGTGGCGGAATCGCAGTTGCGCCGCCATGCGGGTCGCTGCACGCATAGACGATCTTCGTGATCCGCGCGTGAACGGCCGCGCTGAGACACATCAGGCACGGTTCCAGCGTCGTGTAGATCACGGCCGGCTGTTGCTGCGCCTTGAACAGCAGCCCGGAATTGGAAATGAGCAGTGTGTTTTCCGCGTGTGCCAGCAGCGATTGCCCGGTGATGATCCTGTTATGCGCCTGCGCGATCACTTTGCCTGACAGTTCCAACGCGGCGCCGATGGGCAGGTCGCCGACGTTGAGCGCCTGGCGCGCCTGCTGAAATGCGAGGCTCATGGGACTGTTCGGCGTGGCGCTCACGTGTAGGGCAAAAACTCCGCGGGGGCTTCGCGCAGCATGCATGCGAACGCTTGCGGTGCAATGGGGGCGGTCGTGCGGCGCAGTTTGCCGTGGTTCCTTTCGCTAATGATCTCGCCTAGTCTCGGCACATGGCAACGATCGAAGACGTCAGAATGGCCTGGAACAGGAACGCCGAGGGCTGGGCCGAGTCCATTAAGAAGGACCCGCTGCGGACGTTGTTCAACGAGCCGTGCTTCCTGGAATTCCTGGGCGATATGAGCGGCAAATCGGTCCTCGATGCCGCCTGCGGTGAGGGCTCGCTCACCAAGAAGATCAAGGCGCGCAAGATTACGGGGATCGATCTGTCGTCCAAGCAGATCGAACTCGCCAGGCAGCAGGGCATTGAAGGCGCCGAGTTCCATGTCGGATCGGTCGGCAACATGGACATGTTTGGTGCCGACACGTTCGATGCCGTGACGAGTTTCATGGCCTTGATCGATATTGCAGACATGCAGCCGGCGCTCGCCGAAATGGTGCGCGTTCTGAAACCGGGTGGACAATTGCATATCGCGATCCGGCATCCCTGCTTTCTCGCTCCGAAATTCGCCATCCTGAAAGTGCCGCGCACGCAGGAGCCACGCCTTCTCCTCGGCGAATACTTTTCGCGCGATGCGCACAATGCGGGTTACATCATCGCCCCCGGCGTCACCATCCCGAGATTTCCGCGTACCCTGTCCGATTATCTCAATGGGATTATTGGCGCAGGCTTGCGGCTCGTTAGAGCGCAGGAACCGACGCCGTCTGCCGAAGCCGCCAAGCAGGCGCCGCAATTGCAGTTCTGGCGCGAGCACGCCGCAATGTATCTCTATCTGACGGCGGAAAAACCGGCAGGCGCAAACGGCAAGGCCTAGGCCGGTTCGCGGTAGGAAAGATACGTGTCTTTCACGAAGCGCGTGAGCCGCTCGTAGTCGTCCAGGCCGAGCGTCGCCGATATCCGGTTACCGCTGAACAGATCTGCGACGTCGAAACGGTAAGGGTTCGCGGTGCTTTTCTTGTGCAGATAATCGCGGAAGCTCGTGAAAACCGGCTTCGCAACCGTTTCCAGAAACGCCACTTCGTCGTCGGTCGGCGGCTTACGGAATTCACCCGTGTAAAAATCCCGTATCTCCGTCTTGTAGAGGTACGAATATGTGCCCGGTGGCTTCGGCAGCAGCAACGACAGGCCAAGACCCTCATTGATCCAGATCGCCATATACGTCAATTGAATGAGCCGGCGGCGCACACGCGGAAACTCGTGGAAGAATGCAAACTCGCCGTGGCTGAAGTCCGAGCTCGCCAGAAGCGACACCACATAATCCGCATAGGCTTGCAAGGCGCCGCGCTTGTCACCGATGGTAAGTACGCCAAGCAAGGTGTCGCTTTCGCTGGCGACGTATGCCGGTCCCTTCAAGCGAAAATTGCTAGTCCGGTTCACACGCACAAAGGCCATGCGCTGGCGGAAATCAGGATCAGTTTCCGCCAGTAACTGGACGACGTGCCGGGCGAATTGATCGCCGATCCAGGTGGCCTCGGGCTGCGGCGGAAACTCGCCGCCGACCAGCACGTAGAACCGGTTCAATGGGCGTTTGAGCCATTGGATATCTCGCGACAGCTCGAACCCGAACGGGCAGATGGCGTCATACTTGCCCGTCGCCTCGGCGGCCTTGGTCAGTAGGTTCTGCCAGAGCGAAGCGCGAAAATAGCCCGCGTCATCTATCAAAGATTTGGCAAGACTCATGCTCGCCGCTACAGCTGTATGAACGTGTTCTTCAGCTGGGTGTACTTATCAAGCGCGTGGAGCGACTTGTCGCGGCCGAAGCCCGACTGCTTGTAGCCGCCGAACGGCACCTGGATGCCACCGCCACTCATGGTGTTGACGGTTACCGTGCCGGCGCGCAGTGCTCGGGCCGCTTTGTGCGCCTTGCTGAGATCGTTGGTCCACAGGCTGGCCTGTAGGCCATAGATCGAATCGTTGGCAATCTTGATGGCCTCGTCCGCATTCTCGAAAGTAAGCGTCGCCAGTACCGGTCCGAAAATTTCCTCACGCGCGATGGCCATGTTGTTCTTCACGTGGTCAAAAATCGTGGGTTCGACATAGAAGCCGCCGGAATTTTGGCGCACCTGATTTCCGCCGACGGCCAGTGCGGCACCTTCGCTTTTGCCTTTATTGATGTAGCCCAGCACACGGTCCAGCTGCGTCTTATCCACCAGCGAACCCATCTCTGTCTCAGGATCGAGCGGATCGCCGGGTTGGTAGTTGTCCGCCACCTTCTTCACCTCACTCAGGAACGCGTCGTGGATCTTTTCTTCGACTAACAGGCGCGATGCCGCCGAGCATACCTGGCCCGAATTGTTGAAGATGCCGTCGGCCGCTTCCCTCGCGGCGACCGCGAGATCAGGCGCATCGGCAAAGATGATGTTGGGCGATTTGCCGCCGCATTCCAGGCTGACGGCCTTCATGTTCGACTCGCCAGAATATCTAAGGAAGAACTTCCCGACCTCGGTCGAACCGGTGAAGGTAACCGCGTCCACATCCATGTGACGGCCCAAAGCCTGGCCAGCCGTCTCGCCAAAGCCTGGCACCACGTTGAAAACACCTTCGGGAATGCCGGCTTCCATGGCGAGCTCGGCCATGCGCAACGCCGACATCGGCGATTGCTCGGCTGGCTTGACGACGACGGAATTGCCCGCGGCCAGTGCGGGGGCGAACTTCCACGTCGACATCAGGAGCGGATAGTTCCATGGCACGACAGCCGCCACTACGCCCAACGGTTCGCGCGTGACGAGGGCGAGTTGATCCTTCGCCATAGGCGCGATCTCGTCGTAAATCTTGTCGATGGCCTCGGCGTACCAACGCACGCACTCGATAACGGCGCGCAAATCGCCGTTCCGCGTCTCCTTGATCGGCTTGCCCATGTCGAGCGTGTCAAGCAGCGCCAGTTCGTCAGCGTCCCGCTCAATCAGCTCCGCGAGCTTGAGTAGCGCGCGCTTGCGTTGCTTGGGCGATATGTCGGCCCACACGCCTTTTTCGAAGGCTGCGCGTGCCGCCCTCACAGCGCGATCGACATCCTGAGCGTCGCACGCCGCGACCTTGGCGAGCAGCTTGCCATCAATGGGTGAAATGCAGTCAAACGTCTTGCCGGAAGCTGCCGGCACAAACTTGCCGCCGATGAAGGCCAGACTCGGGAATCGCAGTTTACCTGCCTCTTTCCGCCAATCGATCGCAATATTCATGGGTGCCTCCTAAGCTCAACTATATCACGGCCAAAACAAAACGCGCGCCAACCGTCAGGTGAGCGCGCGCGAAATCCGCTGGAAAGGCCGGATTACTTGATCTTGCCTTCCTTGAATTCCACGTGCTTGCGCAACTTCGGATCGTACTTCTTCTTGCCGAACTTTTCCGTGTGCGTGCGCGAGTTCTTCTTGGTGACGTAGAAAAAGCCCGAGCCGCCTTCGCTGTTCAGCCGAATCTTTACTGTGGTTGGTTTCGCCATGACGGCTCCAAGACGTGTGAATAAGGGCCGGTAAACTAGCTTTCAGCGCTACCCTGTCAAGGCGCTCAGCGGTGCCCGCGCCGGGCCTGCGAATTGCGCCGTGCTGGGCCCACACTTTCCGCCAGTTCAAACCGCAAGCCGCCAGTCAGCGGCGCGGCTTCGACGAGTTTCACTTTCAGTGTGTCGCCCAGGCGATAGAGCGTACCGCTGCGGCTGCCGACCAGCGCATGGCGTTTGAGGTCGTGGCGGAAGAATTCGCTTCCCAGCGCGCGCATGGGCAGCAGCCCATCGGCGCCGGTTTCCTTCAGGCGCAGGAATAGGCCGAAGCGCGTCACGCCTGAAATGCGGCCGTCGAAGCTGGCCCCCACGCGCTCTTCCATGAAGGCCGCGACATAGCGATCCATGGAATCGCGCTCGGCCGCCATGGCGCGGCGCTCGGTCATGGAAATGTGTTCGGCAGTTTCTTCCAGCCGCGCGATGTCGCCATCGGTCATGCCGCCATCGCCCAGCTTCAACGCGCGGATCAACGCGCGATGCACGATCAGATCGGCGTAACGCCGGATGGGCGACGTGAAATGCGCGTAGCGCTGAAGGTTCAAACCGAAATGGCCGATATTGCCGGCAGCATAGATGGCCTGCGCCTGCGTGCGCAGCACGACATCGTTGATGACATCAGCGTTTGGTCCGTTCTTTGCCTGTGCCAGGATGCGGTTGAACACGGCCGGCTTCATCACCTGACCCTTGGCGAAGCCCATGTTGATGGTCTTCAGGTAATCGCTGAACGAGGCGAGCTTTTCCTGGCTTGGTTCCTCGTGCACGCGATAAACGAGAGGGCAACGCGCTTTCTCCAGCGTTTCGGCCGCCGCGACGTTCGCCTGGATCATGAACTCTTCGATGAGCCGCATGGATTCCAGGCGCTCACGGAAAGCGATGGATTCGATCTTGCCGTTGGCACCGATGACGATGCGCCGCTCAGGCAGATCGAGATCGAGGGGACCGCGCGCATCGCGCGCTTTGGCCACCGCGCTGTACGCATTCCACAGCGGCCGCATGACCTTGTCCTGGAGCGCTGCGGTCTTTGCATCGGGTTTTCCGTCGAAAACGCCTTGCGCCTGCCTATAGGTGAGCCGCGCGGCCGAGCACATGACGCCACGCAGGAATTCGTGGCGGCGCTTGTGGCCGCCCGCGTCGAACACCATGCGCACGGCGAAGCACGGCCGGTCGACATTCTCCTTCAGGGAACACAGATCGGCCGAGAGTTTCTCCGGCAGCATCGGCACCACGCGGTCGGGGAAATAGGCCGAGTTGCCGCGCTTACTCGCCTCACGGTCGAGAACGGAATTGGGCGTCACGTAATGCGCCACATCTGCAATGGCTACGATGACCACGTGCCCGCCGCGGTTGGCGGGATCGGTGTCGGGCGCCGCCCACACCGCATCGTCGTGGTCGCGCGCGTCCTCGGGATCGATGGTCACCAGCGGAAATTTGCGCAAGTCCGTGCGGCCTTGGCTGCCGGCCGGCTGCGCGCGCGCAGCCTCGTCCAGAACTTCTTGCGGGAACACGTCGGGAATGCCGTGCGCATGAATGGCTATGAGGCTGACCGTGCGGGCTTCTTCCATCGAGCCAAGGCGCTCAACCACGCGCGCACGGGGGGCGCCATGGTCGCGGCCGGCCAGTGGCTCAACCAGTACCAGTTCGTTTTCGCGGGCGCCGCCAAGCGCGCGCTCATCGACCATGAAGGCCAGCCGCGTCTTGCGGTCCACGGGCTCAACCCGCATGGCGCCTTTTTGATTTTTGGCTTCGCGCCTGAGCACGCCCAGCACGCGATGCACGCTGGCGCCCAGCCGCTTAATGACGCGCGCCTCATAACCTTCTTTGGTGCGGGCGATCTTCGCCAGCACCTTGTCGCCGCGGCCCAAGGGCGGACCTTCTTCTTCAACGCGTCCGGGTGAGACCCAGATCTGTGGCGGGGGCCCGGCGCGTTCCCACTGCGCGGGCTGGCCGATCAATTCGCCGTCGGCGTCTTGGCCGGTAATCTCGACAACAGCGACATCAGGCAAAGCGCCAGGCGGCACAAAGGACTTCTTCTTGCCGCGCTCAAGCGCGCCTTCTTCGGTCAGTTCTTTCAGGATGCGTTTGAGTTCTTGGCGCTGATCGCCGCGCACGCCAAGTACGCGAGCGAGATCACGCTTGGTGTCGCCCGGATGCGCCGCCAAATGCGCGAGAATGGATTCTTTTGTAAGCGCCGTTGGCACGGCGCGTTTGTGTGACTTCTTCAATTAGGTTCTTTCATTGTTATGAGTTGAGTGTGTCATTGCTCGGCTTGTCCGGGCAATCCATTTGAAAAAATGGATCGCCCGCATAAAGCGGGCGATGACGATAAGAGAGTTATCCCGCGGCTTGCTTCTTGCGCTTGGGCTTCTCTTCTGCGCCGGCGTGAGCCGCCGCCTTCTTTGGTGGCATCTTCTTCGTTGCCTTGGCTTCGGCCTTTTTCGGCGCGGCTTTCTTCTTGTGCTTTTTACCGGGCCCTTTCGCTTCGCGCGCGGCGATCAGTATGTTCGCGTCGTCCAGCGTCACCGACATAGGGTCGGTGCCGCCGGGGATCGTGGCATTGACCTTGCCGTCGGTGACATAAGGACCGTACCGGCCCTTCATCACTTTGATGACCGCGCCCGCTTCATTCTTGCCCAGTTCCTTCAGCGCCTCGGGCCCACGCCGCTGAAATCCGCGCGCCTTGCGTTCAGCCAGCAACGTGACCGCGCGGTTGATGCCGACAGTGAAGACTTCTTCCGGCGAATCCAACGAAGCAAATGCGCCGTCATGGGCGATGTAAGGCCCGAAACGGCCGAACGCCGCCTTGATGGGATGGCCGGTCTCCGGATGCTTGCCGATCTCGCGCGGAAGCGACAGCAGTAGCAGCGCCTTCGAAAGATCTATGCCTTCCGGCGCGAAACCTTTCGGGATACCGGCGCGCGGCGGCTTCTCGCCTTCCTTGGCTTCGCCAAGTTGCACATAAGGCCCAAAGCGGCCCGTTTTGAGCGCCACTTCCAGTCCGGTCGTGGGATCGGTGCCTAGCGTCTTGGGTTCGACACCGTTGGCGCCTTCGCGTCCAATCTGACGCGTGTAGCGGCACTCGGGGTAATTCGAGCAGCCGATGAAAGCGCCAAACCGGCCCAGCTTAAGGTTTAGCCGCCCGGTTCCGCAGGTGGGACACAGACGCGGATCGGCGCCGTCGGCGCGCTCGGGAAACATGTGCGGGCCCAGGATCTCGTCCAGCGCATCGATCACGGCGGCGAACTTCAGGTCCTTGGTCTCGCCGATCGCGGCAGAGAAATCCTTCCAGAAATTGCGCAGCAGGTCTTTCCAGCCGAGCTTGCCTTCCGCCACATCGTCCAGCTTC
>Ga0075301_1000008_pt1 | contig 102529 bp, 94 predicted proteins | sample Browns_TuleA_D1_FD_120053 | JGI IMG/M metagenome (GOLD analysis project Ga0075301, IMG submission 120053) | Natural and restored wetland microbial communities from the San Francisco Bay, California, USA, that impact long-term carbon... | ecosystem: Environmental > Terrestrial > Soil > Wetlands ... | reverse complement strand
GGGTGATCTGCGCCGCCTAAAAGCGATGGGATTTTCCGACAAGCGCCTGGCCACCCTGACACAGCAAACGGAAAAAGACGTGGCGGCGCTGCGCGCGAAGCTTGGCGTGCGCCCCGTCTATAAGCGCATCGATACCTGCGCCGCCGAATTCGCCGCGCTCACCTCTTATATGTACTCGACCTACGAAACTCCCATCGGAGGCAAGGTGGAAGACGAAGCGCGGCCATCCGATAAAAAGAAAATTATAATTCTGGGCGGCGGACCCAACCGCATCGGCCAGGGCATCGAGTTCGACTATTGCTGCTGTCATGCGGCCTATGCGCTCACCGCACAGGGCTTCGAAACCATCATGGTCAATTGCAATCCGGAGACCGTGTCGACCGATTACGACACCTCGGACCGCCTCTATTTCGAGCCGCTCACCGGCGAGGATGTGCTGGAAATCGTTCGTACCGAGGAATCCAAAGGCACGCTCGCGGGCATCATCGTGCAGTTCGGCGGACAGACGCCACTCAAACTCGCGGTGCCGCTGGGCGCCGCCGGCGTGTCCATTCTCGGCACCTCGCCCGATGCCATCGACTTGGCCGAGGACCGCAAGCGCTTCCAGGAATTGCTGATCCAGCTCAAGCTGAAGCAGCCCAAGAACGGCACCGCGCTCGATATCGACGGTGCCGTACAGGCCGCACGCGCTATCGGCTATCCGGTGATCCTGCGGCCCTCATACGTACTGGGTGGGCGCGGCATGACCATCGTCGCCGACGAGGCAGGGCTCAAGGCGGCCCTGAAATCCGGCGAACTGTTCCGCATTTCCGGCAACAATCCCCTGCTGATCGACGGCTTCCTGCACAACGCCATCGAAGTGGACGTCGACGCCATCTGCGATGCCAAGGGTGACGTCTTCATTTCAGGCATTATGGAGCACATCGAGGAAGCGGGTGTGCATTCGGGCGATTCGGCCTGCGCCATCCCACCTCATTCGCTGAAGCCCGCAACCATTACCGAGATCGAGCGCCAGACCATCGCCATGGCGCGCGCGCTCAAAGTCTGCGGCCTGATGAACGTGCAATATGCGGTGCAAGGCAGTGACATCTATGTGCTGGAAGTGAACCCGCGCGCCTCGCGCACGGTGCCGTTCGTGGCCAAAGCCATCGGCTTGCCGGTTGCGGCAATCGCCGCGCGCGTCATGGCCGGCGAGACGATCGCCTCGTTCAATCTCAAGCGAGGGAAAATGGATCATATCGCGGTCAAGGAATCCGTCATGCCGTTCGCCCGCTTCCCCGGCATCGATGTGATCCTTGGCCCCGAAATGCGCTCGACCGGCGAAGTGATGGGCATTGATTCCGATTTCGGCCGGGCCTTCGCCAAAAGCCAGATCGGCGGTGGCACGCATCTGCCGCTGGCCGGTACGGCCTTCGTTTCGATCAAGGATGCGGACAAGCACATCACGGTCGAGCCCGTGATGCAGCTCATCCAGATGGGCTTCGACATCGTCGCCACGCGTGGCACGGCGAAATTCCTTCAGGCGGCGGGCTTGCGCGTACGCACGATCAACAAGGTGCTGGAGGGCCGCCCGCACATCGTGGATGCGATGAAGGACGGCGAGATCGCGCTGGTTTTCAACACCACCGAAGGCGCCCAGTCGCTCGCCGACTCGCTTTCCATCCGGCGCACGGCGCTGCACATGAAAATTCCCTACTACACGACGATGGCGGGCGCGGTGGCGGCCACCCAGGCCATCCACTCGCTCAAATCCGGCTCTCTTGAAGTCGCCCCCCTGCAGTCCTATTCTTCTATAGGCAGCGGGAAATAAGGGTTCTTCCGCGCTGGAGGCGATAGCCAAACCTTAAGCTAAAGGCAGCAGCATCCAAATCTGGCTGTACGCGTTGGTCGCGTGTCTGCCGGAGGTAAAATCTGTTGTCGGTTGGGACATGACGACGACTGAACGCATTCCAATGACGGCCGCGGGCTTCAAGGCCCTTGAGGACGAGATCTCGCACCTGAAGTCGGTGGAGCGCCCGGCGGTGATCCAGCTCATCTCGGAAGCGCGCCTGCATGGCGATCTGTCCGAGAACGCGGAATATCACGCCGCCAAGGAGCGCCAGGCCTTCATCGAAGGCCGCGTGATGGATCTGGAAGACAGACTGAGCCGCGCCGAGGTGATCGACGTCTCGCGCCTTTCGGGCAAGACCGTGATGTTCGGCGCCACGGTGACGTTGGTGGACGAAGACACCGACGCGAAGGTGAAATACCAGATCGTCGGCGACCACGAATCCGACGCGAAGAAGGGCCGCATTTCCATTTCCTCGCCGATTTCGCGCGCGCTCATCGGCAAGGCGGCCGGTGACACGGTGGAAGTCACGGCGCCAGGTGGGCCAAGGAGCTATGAGATTTTGAAAGTGGAGTGGGTTTAGGCGACGTTTCGGGAGAGCAACTCCGGTTTGTCATGGCCCGCATTCGCGGGCCATGACAAGTTAGGGATCCCTTTAATCCATGTGCTCGATCTGCATATCCTCGGCCAGCAACGACCACGGATGGCGGCGGACTTCGTAGACCGAGAATTTCGGCGGCGGGAATGCAGGATCGGCGAAATTGCCGACCGCGACGGCCACGGTCTTGGGCGACGCTTCGGCAATCCAGTAAACCGTCGAGCCGCAATTCGGGCAAAAATAAAACCCGTGGTGGTTCCCGTTGTCGCCCGTCCGGACGAATTTGCTGGCCTTGCCCTCTATCTTGACTTGCCCGAGAGGCCAACGCGCCTGCACGCCGAAAATGCTTCCCGTGCGCTTCTGGCATTCCAGGCAATGGCACATGGACAGCCGCACCGGCTCGCCTTCGACGGTGGCGGTGAGTTGCCCGCAACTGCATGCGGCATGGCGTGTGGTCATGGCTACGTCCTCTTGTCGCTCTTAACGGCGGCTTTGCGGCCGCGCATATTTCACGTCAGTTATTGTCCGGAAGAAAATGCTCCATTTGCACACCCTCGGCCAGTGTGGCCCAAGGATGGCGGCAGGATTCATAGACGGAAACCATCGGCGGGGGGAATGCGGGATCGGCGAAATTGCCAACCGCGATGGCGATGGTTTGGGGCGCCACTTCGGCAACCCAATAAACGGTCGAACCGCAAATCGGGCAGAAATAGAAAACGATTTTGCCCCCGCTGTCGCCCCGCCGCTCGTATTGAGTAGAGCGGCCCTCGATCTTCACCTGCCTGCGCAGCCAGCGCGCCTGCACGCCGAAAATGCTTCCCGTACGCTTCTGGCACTCCAGGCAATGGCACATGGAGCGGCGCACCGGCTCACCTTCGACAGTGGCGGTGAGCTGCCCGCAGCAACAGGCGGCACGGCGCGCGGTCATATCGTCTCCTCCGTCATGGCCGCCTCTGAGGCGGCCAGCCATCGCGCCCGCGTCTGCGGGCGCACAAGACTCATCGGCTCGCGGACGCTCGCCTAATGGATGGCCGGGTCAAGCCCGGCCATGACGAGTATAGCAATGCAGGGTCATGCCACTATACTAGACATGAGATTTCAGGGCTTCTCGCATGGCCACCATCGCCCTCGTCGACGACGATAAGAACATTGTCGCTTCCGTCAGCATGCTGCTGGAGCAGGAGGGCTATCACGTGCGGTCCTATACGGACGGTGCGTCCGCCCTGACCGCACTTTCCGCCACGCCGCCCGACCTCGCCATTCTCGACATCAAGATGCCGCGCATGGATGGCATGGAGCTGCTGCGCCGCCTGCGTCAGAATAGCGAGATGCCGGTGATCTTCCTCACCTCGAAGGACGAGGAGATCGACGAGCTGATGGGCCTCAACGCCGGCGCCGACGACTACATCCGCAAGCCGTTCTCGCAACGCCTGCTGCTGGAACGCGTGAAGGCGGTGTTACGTCGCGGCGAGGCCAAGAAGGCCACCGGGACCGCCGCCGCTGCCGAACAGGCCAAGCAAACGCTGGTGCGTGGCAAGCTCACGCTCGATCCCATGCGCCATGACTGCCTGTGGGATGCGAAGCCGGTGAAGCTGACGGTGACGGAATTTCTGATCCTGCAGTGTCTTGCGCAACGGCCCGGCTTCGTCAAAAGCCGCGACAATCTTATGGACGCCGCCTACGACGACCAGGTTTACGTCGACGACCGCACCATCGACAGCCATATCAAGCGCCTGCGCAAGAAGTTCAAGGCAATCGACGACGCTTTCGATTCCATCGAGACCCTCTACGGCGTGGGTTATCGCTACAAAGAGGCGTGATGGCCTCATGTTGACCCGCACCCGGCCGGAAGGGCTGAGCGCTACGCCACCGCGCAAGACCTTCGACATTCCCATGCCACGGCGCGCGCGCTTTTCGGCGCTGACGCGGCGCATTTTCTTCTTCAATCTGTTCGCGCTGCTGATCCTGATCGGCGGCGTGATCTGGGTTCAGGCGAGCCGCGCCGGTCTGGTCGACGAGCGCATTTCCGGCATCCGCGAGCAGGCGCTGATCGTGGCCGGTGCGCTCGCCGAATACGCGGCCGATCCCGAAACGCACACGCTGAACGTCTCGGTGGCCGAGCCGTTGCTCTCGCGCCTGATTGCGCCCACGCAGTTGCGCGCGCGCGTCTACGGCATGGATGGCCAACTTCGCATCGACACGCGCAATCTGCTGGCGCGCAACGTCGTCACCATGGTCGAGTTGCCGCCGCCCGACATGATAGACGATATCCTCACCTTCCTGAACCGCATCTATGACGGCGCTATGGGCGTGCGCCCGCTGTCGCGGCTGGAACCATATTTCGAAGCCGGCAAGAACGGCCGCGTCTACGGTGAAGTGAACAGCGCGCTCACGGGCAACACAGCAGGCACTGTCCGCGTCAACGAGCAGGACAAACTGGTGGTATCGGTTGCCGTGCCGATCAAGCGTTTCGTCACGCTTTACGGCGTGCTGATGCTCACCACCGAGTCCGGCGATATCGACAACATCCTGAAAGCCGAACGCCGCGCGCTGCTGGAAGTATTTCTGGTCGCCTTCACCGCGCTCCTGTTTTCCTCGATCTATCTTTCCGGCTTCATCGCTGAACCCGTGCGGCGACTGGCAGCCGCCGCCGACCGCGTGCGCCGGGGCCGCGCGGGCCGCGAAGAAATCCCGCCCATCGAAGGCCATAAGGACGAGATCGGCGAACTTGCGGAAAGCCTTACGGCCATGACGCGAGCGCTTTACGACCGCATCGACGCCAATGAGAGCTTCGCCGCCGACGTGGCGCATGAACTCAAAAACCCGCTCACCTCGCTCAAGAGCGCCGTCGAGATGATGATGCGCACCAAGGATCATGAGGCGCGTGAGAGGTTGGTGGCCGTTGTCCGCAACGACGTGCTGCGCATCGACCGCCTGATCACCGATATTTCGGACGCCTCCCGCCTCGACGCCGAGCTGTCCCGCGAGAAATCCGACTACGTCGATATCGGGCAGTTGCTGGCGACCGTGGTGGACATCTACACCGGCATGGAATTGCCTCGCGGCATCAAGGTGACCTTCGCGCTCGATCTCGCCGATCGCGAGCACGCCGTGGTGCAGGGGCTGGATGAGCGCTTGGGCCAGGTCTTCCGCAATCTCATCGACAACGCGGTGTCCTTCAGCCCGCAAAACGGCGTAGTGCGCATCATGGGCGAGGTCGACGGCAACCGCTTCCGGGCGAGGGTCGAGGACGATGGTCCGGGCATTCCGTCCGACAATCTCGAGCACGTGTTCGATCGCTTCTACACCGAGCGCCCGGCCGAGCACGGCTTCGGCAAGAATTCGGGCCTTGGACTCGCCATCGCGCGCCAGATCGTGGCGAGCCACGCGGGGCGCATCTGGGCCGAGAACCGCACCGATGAAACTGGCAAGCGGCTTGGCGCGCTCTTCGTCATCGAATTGCCGCTGGCGCGGAAATCCTGATGAACGGCTCTCCGCGCGCGTTGGTTCATGCAACGACGGTCATGCTCTCGGCCGCGGCCAAACCGTTCAAGGGCCCTGAGCATGTGGCGGTGATGATCATGGGCCCGCCGGGCAGCGGCAAATCCGATCTCGCGCTGCGTTTGATCGAGCGCGGCGCGCGCCTCATCTCCGACGACCAGACGGCGCTATTCGTCGAGGACGGCCGCCTGTTCGCCGAAGCGCCGCCCCCCATTCGCGGCATGCTCGAGATGCGTGGGCTCGGTGTCATCACGCTGGAAGCAGCGCCTCCCTCCCCGCTTGGCCTCGCGGTCGAGATCGATCCAAGCCACGACATCGCGCGCATGCCGGTACCCGCCTATTACACGCCGCCCACGTCACTCGCCGCGGCCGCACGAATCCCGCTAATACGGCTCAGGCCGTTCGAGGCATCGGCACCCACCAAAGTGGTTGCTGCCGCAAGTGCATTTGAATTCGGTTGAGGGATTCATGATCGGCATTGTTATCGTCACGCACAATGGGCTGGCGCAGGAAATGGCGGCGGCGACACAACAAATCGTCGGCCCGCAGGAACAATTGCGCACCGTCGGCATTGGTCCCGACGACGACGTGGATCAACGCAAGCGCGAACTCGCCGACGCCATCCGTGCGGTGGATGCAGGACGCGGCGTCGTCCTTGTCACCGATATGTTCGGCGGCACGCCATGCAATCTCGCTCTCGCCTTCCTCAAGCGCGGCAAGGTCGAGGTACTGGCGGGCGCCAGCCTGCCCAGCCTGATCAAACTGGTCAGCGTGCGCGCGAAATCCTCGCTCGACGAGGCCGTGCGCGCGGCCATCGAATCGGGGCGCAAATACATGCGCGCGGGCTCGGCCGAACTGCCCGAGGGCAAATAACGTGGCGGACACTCCGCCGGCCTGCGTGAAGGCCAAAATCGTCAACCAGCGCGGGCTGCATGCCCGCGCCTCGGCAAAGTTCGTCGAGCTCGCCTGCAAGTACCAATCGGAGATCACAGTGAGCCGCGAGGGCAATAGCGTTTCGGGCCGCTCGATCATGGGCCTGATGATGCTGGCGGCCCCGTTGGGGTCCGAGCTCGAGATTGCGGCCCAGGGCACGGATGCCCAGGACGCGCTCGCGGCCCTTACCAGCCTGATTGCCGCAGGCTTTCACGAAGATTAGATCGCCGGACCGATTGCGCTAACCCCTCGCGCCGTCGCACTATTCCGGCAACGAAAACACGCCCTGGGGGCTTTCCGAATGAATGCGTGGATGCGCGGCCGGATGCCGCTCTGGGCCGCGGGCGCGGCTGTCTTGCTGGTTGTCGTGGGGCTGGTCTTCCTGATCCCGCACGGGAAGAAGGCCGAAACGCCAGCAAGCGACAAGACCGTCGCGGCCGAGTGGCCCAAGGATCCGTTCCCCAGCACCTACAAGGCACGCGCGTCAGCGCCGACACTAATCCGCAACACGACGATCCTCACCGGCACCGGCGAGGAGATCGCGGGCGGTTCCATCCTCATGTCGGATGGCAAGATCACCGAAATCGGCTCCAATATCGGCGTGCCGGCGGGCGCCACCGTAATCGACGGCAGAGGCAAATTTGTCACGCCTGGCATCATCGATATCCATTCCCATTTGGGCGTCTACCCATCGCCCGGCATTCAATCGACATCCGATGGCAATGAGGCGACGAAACCGACGACGCCCGAAGTGCGCGCAGAGAATTCTGTTTGGCCGCAAGATGCAGGCTTCACCCGCGCTATCGCCGGCGGCACCACCACGCTGGAAATCCTTCCCGGCTCCGCCAACCTGATTGGCGGCCGTTCCGTCGTGCTGAAGAATGTTTGGGCCCGCACCGTGCAGGAGATGAAATTTCCGGGCGCGCCATACGATCTGAAGATGGCGTGCGGTGAAAATCCGAAACGCGTCTATCGTGAGAAAGGCGGCCCGCAGACCCGCATGGGCAACATGGCGGGCTATCGCGCGGCGTTCGAGAAGGCGACCGAGTACGAGCATAAGTGGAAGAAATATTGGAGCGACAAAAAGGCGGGCAAAGAAGTAGACGCACCCGACCGCGATTTTGGCCTCGAGACGCTCGCGCAAGTTCTCGAAAAGCAGATCTGGGTGCAGATGCACTGCTACCGCGGCGACGAGATGGCTTTCATGATCGACATCTCGAAAGAGTTTGGCTTCAAGATCGCGGCCTTCCATCACGCGATCGAGGCCTACAAGGTTGCCGACTTGCTGCGCGACAACGACATCTGCGCCGTGACGTGGGCCGACTGGTGGGGCTTCAAGCTGGAAGCTTATGACGGCATCCAGGAAAACATCGCGCTGGTGGATGCGGCCGGCGCCTGCGCCATGATCCATTCCGACTCGGAAGTCTTCGTGCAGCGGCTCAATCAGAATGTCGCCCTTGCCATGGCGGCGGGACGACGAATAGGCCTCGATATTCCGCGCGGACGCGCGGTGCGCTGGATGACTGCCAATCCGGCGAAAGCGCTTAACATTCTCGACAAAGTGGGCACGCTGGAAAAAAGCAAGATGGCCGATGTCGTGCTGTGGACCGGCGATCCGTTCAGCGTCTACAGCCACGCCGAGAAGGTCTATGTCGATGGGTGGCTCGCCTACGACCGCGACAATCCAAAGCGTAGTCCACGCGCCGATTTCGAGTTGGGCCAGGTTGGCGAAGGCAGCACGGGGGGAGCAGGCCAATGAGAACGAAAGCGACCCTCGCCCTCCTTGCGGCCCTTATCCTTGCGGGTGACGCCGCGGCGCAGATCGGCGGGCCCACTGGCGCAAGCCAAGGCCAAACAGCCGTTGTGCCACCGGCAGCTGAGTTGCCCGCCAACGCCAGGCCATCGAACAACATGATGCCGCTGACGGTGCCGATCCCGACAGGCGAGCCAACCTACCTGATCCGGGGCGCGATCGTGCATACGATGGGGCCGCAGGGCGTGATTCAGGGCGCCGACGTGCTCATCGCCGGCGGCAAGATCGCGGGCGTCGGCCAGGGCATCATCATGCCGCCCGGCGCGCAGGTGATCGAAGCCAACGGCCGGCCGGTCACGCCGGGACTGATGGCATCGTTTACGCAACTCGGCATCCTCGAGATTGATCTTGAGAGCACGACCAACGACACGACTGCCGATGCGACGGTTGCCACCGCCGCCTTCGACGTGACGGACGCGCTTAATCCGAACTCGACGCTGATCCCGATCACGCGTGTTGCGGGCGTTACGCGCGCGGTCGTGGCGCCGGAGACGGGATCCAGCATCTTCCTCGGCCAGGCGGCCGTCATTCAGCTCGGCCTTGATCCCAACATGGTGGTCCGCCCTCGCGTCGGCATGTTCGTGATTTTCGATCCATTTCGCGCCGGCGGCGGCTATGACGCCGAGGACTATGACAGCGGCGGCAGCCAGGAGACCGCGAGTGGCGGCGGGCTTCTTTCGGGACCGGTGAACCGTCCCGTGCTCTGGGCCCATTTCCGCGAGACGATTGCAGACGCGCGCGAATACCTGGCCAGACAAGCGGCCTATCATGCGCCGGGCGGCAGTCGCGATCAGCGCACAACGCGCATAGATCTCGATGCGCTGGCACCGGTGTTGCGCGGCGAGGAGCCCATCGTCGCCTTCGTCAATCGCGCGTCCGACATCCGGCAATTGCTCGCTTACACGAAGCAGCAAAACTTGAAGCTGATCATCGCGGGCGGTGCGGAAGCATGGATGGTAGCGAGCGAACTGGCACAGGCGCAGGTGCCTGTGCTGTTGGACGCCTACACCAACCTGCCCGGCGATTTCTCGAGCCTTGGCGCCACGCTTGCCAATGCCGCGCGGCTCGACAAAGCGGGGGTAAGAGTGGCGTTCATGCCGCCATCCAACGAGCCTTCGCACAACGCGCGGCGCGTGACCCAGATCGCGGGCAATGCGGTGGCGAACGGCATGGAGTACGAGCACGCGCTTGCCGCCATCACCAGCGTACCTGCCCAGATCTGGGGCATCGCCGACACTTACGGCACGCTCGAGGCCGGCAAGGACGCGGATGTGGTGTTGTGGGACGGCGATCCGCTGGAAGTAACATCGGCGCCGACCGCCGTTTTCATCAAAGGCCAAAAGATCCCGATGGAATCGCGCCAAACCAAGTTGCGTGACCGCTATCGCGACCTGACCCGCAAGGATATGCCGCTCGGATACCACTAAACAGTGAGCACTGTGTCAGTCTGCCCTCATGCTTCGACAAGCTCAGCATGAGGGCCTGAATATTGGCCTTACCCTGAGCCTGTCGAAGGGTGAGGCCCAAAAGGCGAGAGAGACTGACATGAAAAAGGTATTCATCTGCGCATTAAGCGCAGTCGCCTTGCTGCTTTCAGGAGGCGCCATGGCAACGACCGCCGAAGACATGAAGGTCGTCGCTGATCTCGACACGCAATATCAGGCTGCGGTGAAGCGCAACGATGCCGACGCTATGGCGCGCATCCTCGACGACAACATGGTTCTCGTTGTGGGCAGCGGCAAGGTATTCACGCGCAACGACCTGCTCGACTCCACGCGCAAAAAGGAAATCGTCTACGAGAAACAGGACGAAGAGCCGGGCACGCAGACCGTGCGCGTCTGGGGCGATACGGCCGTGGTCACCGCCAAGCTCTGGATCAAGGGCACGAATGCCGGCCAGCCCTACGAGCGCAAGCTCTGGTTCAGCGACACCTATGTGCGCACCAAGACAGGCTGGCGCTATGCCTTCGGCCAGGCGTCGCTGGCGCTTCCCGCAGAGAAGTAACTAGGCTTCCAGCCGTTTCGCAACTGCTTCGTGTCCGCGAGCGCGGGCGAAGTCAGCCGCGGTTTTGCCGTCTGACATCCTCAGTTTGGGATCGGCACCGGCTGCAAGCAACATGTCCACGAATTCCATCGAGCCGTTATTGGCGGCGCTCATCAGGGCCGTGGCACCGCCTTTCGTCTGAATGTTCGGATCGCCCGTGGCGGCCAGCAGCTTGGCAAACGCCGCCTTGCCAATGCGCCCGCCAGAGGCGGCTGCGTGCAGTGCGAGATTGGCATCGAATGCACGGCCCCATTGCAGCGGGTCGGCGCCGAGCGCAAGCAGGCGCAGCACAGGTTCGTCGCGGCCAAGGAACGCGGCGAGGTGTAGCGCCGTCCAGCCGTCGGCTGACAACGTGTTTATGCTCCAGGGCGCCGCCTTCAGACATTCCTCGACACGCGTCGTATCGCCCGCGGCTGCCGCCTCATGCAGGGAGAGCCTGCCGCGCTTCGCCAGCGCCTCCACACATTTCATCCGGCCGCGATAAAGTGAGAACAAGCACAGCGTCTCGCCGTTCTCGTTACGGATACGGAAGCTTTCGAAGTCCTTCGGCAGCGCGGCCATAAGGCCGGCCGCGTCGTCGGCTTGCACCAAGTCAAATAGTGCTTTGGTGTCGATCATGAGGCGAAGCTTCGCTGGTCCACGCGCGCCCGTGAAGCGAGTGTCAGTAATGGCGCGCGCGAATCCCCTAACGCATTGATCCGACTCTGCCTTTGGCGGCTCATTAAGTTTTCTAGACTTAGCGTTTAACCGAGTTTTAACCACATTCTCTAGGCCGACTCGCCAAAGCCTCGTATCATATTGATTCGACAATGATTCGCCGATTTTCGGCGCGTAATTGGGGCGGCCTGCATGGCTCCCGCCGGGGGACAGAAGGAACAGGGATCCAGGGGTGGGCGCCGCGCCAGCAAGGGCCGATGGCGCTGCTGCGCTATGGCTGCCGCCCTGCTCCTGCCTGAGCCCGCACTGGCCGCGGACGGCGCGCTCCCGCCAGACCTTGCCGTCACCCTGATCGTCGTAGCCGCGAGCGCCCTGGCGCTGGCTGGAGGCCTGTGGGCGCTGGCCGAGCATGGCACGGCGCAGAAGCTGCGGCGGGCGCTGAGGCTCGCGGGCGCACGGGCACGGGCGGCGGTCACGGCGCGCGATGCGCTGCTGATCGCCGAGCGCGAATCGCTGGTCGCCTGGGGACGCGATGGCGAGGCGCTGAGCTTTGGCGGCGGCGGCTCGCTCCTTGAGGCCTGCCTGTCCGGCCCCGACGCGCTGCCGCTGTCGATGGCGCTCGATGCGCTTTCGGATCAGGGCACGGCATTCGCGTTGAATGCGCGCACGCCCGACAGCCGCAGTATCGGCATCCGCGGCCGCGCCGCCGGCAGCTATGCGGCAGTCTTTCTCGACGCGGAAAAGCAGGCCGCGATCGACCAACCCGATTTCGGCAGTGTGCTGGACGCACTCCCCGTTCCGGTCTGGCTGCGCGACGGTCACCTGAATTTGCGCTGGGCCAATCGCGCCTTTGTCGCCGCCTCGGGCGCCTCATCGCTGGCGGATGCTTTGCAGAAGGGTATCGCCTTCGAACGCTCCGAACACGATCTTGCCAGCGCGGCGCGCAGCGAAAACGAACCCATCGAGGCGAGGCGTTTCGCCATCGCCAATGGACAGCGCCGCGCGCTGTTCTTCACGCTGACGCCGCTCGAGAATGGCGAGGTGGCGGGCGTTGCCATCGACATCAGCGCCACCGCCGAAGCCGAAGCCAACCTTCAGCAACACATCGACGCCCATGCCGAGGCGCTGAACCGGCTGGCAACGGCCGTTGCCATCTTCGGCCGCGACCGCAAGCTCTCGTTCTACAACCGCGCTTATGCGGCGCTTTGGGATTTGCCCGAAACCTGGCTCGACGGGCATCCGGCCGAAGGCGAAATCCTGGACCGCCTGCGCGAGTTGCGTCGCCTGCCCGAACAGAAGGACTATCAGGCCTGGAAGCGCGAGCGGCAAAAACTTTACGAACATCTGGGCGAACATCCGGAAGAGCTCTGGCACCTGCCCGGCGGCAAGACGCTGCGCGTCGTGGCGCAGGCGCACCCTTTCGGCGGCCTGATTTTCCTCTTTGAGGATGTCAGCGACCGGCTTCGGCTGGAAAGCTCGTTCAACACGCTGGCCAAGGTGCAGAAGGCCACACTCGATACTTTGCAGGAGGCCCTCGCCGTGTTCGGACCCGACGGCCGGCTCAAGCTTTACAACGCAGCGTTCGCGCGCATCTGGCAACTCGCGCCCGATGACCTCACAGGCGATCCGCATCTCAAGCGCATCGCCGAAGCCTGCGCCGCGCGTTTCGGGCGCGATCGCACATGGGAAATCATTGAAGAAGGCGTGACCTCCGATACGCCCGAACGCCGCCGCGATTGGGGCGAAGTGCAGCGTTCGGACGGCACGGTGATTTCGCTGTCACTGTCGCCGCTTCCCGATGGCGCCACACTCGCCAATTTTGCCGACATCACCGACCGTTTCCGCATTGAGACCGCGCTGCGCGAGCGCAATGAGGCGCTGGAAGCGGCCGACCGGCTCAAGTCCGAATTCGTCAAGCGCATCTCATACGAACTGCGCACGCCGCTCAATTCCATCCTAGGCTTCTCCGAGATGCTGAAGAGCGGCACGCCGGGGGCGCTCAACGCCGTGCAGAACGATTACATGGATGCCGTGGTAAAGGCCTCCACGGCCTTACGCGACCTGATCAACGATTTGCTCGATCTGTCGCAGATCGAGGCAGGCGCCATGGAGCTCGATCTGCAAAAGATCGATCTCTATGAGCTGCTCTCCGGCGTGGCCGAACACGCGCGCGAATGGGCGGCCAAGGCGGGTCTCGCGCTCGAGCTCCACTGCCGCGAGGATGCGGGCTCATTCGCGGCCGATGCGCGGCGGCTGCGTCAGGTGCTGTTCAACCTCCTGTCCAACGCATTCAAATACACGCCGCGCGGCGGCTCCATCGCGCTGGGCGGCCAGGCAAAGGGCGACGACATCCAGATCTTCGTGGCCGACACGGGCCCTGGCCTGCCGCCCGACGTAAAGGCATCGGCCTTCGAAAGCTTCTCGGCCACGAATGCATCCACGACGCGCGGCGGCGCGGGGCTCGGGCTTGCGCTGGTGAATCGCTTCATCGAACTTCATGGCGGTTGGGTCGAGCTCGAATCCGACCCGGGCCGTGGCACGCGTGTGACCTGCCACCTGCCGCGCCAGGGTGCACGCGAAAGCGCGCCAGCTAAGAAGGAAGAAGCCGCCAGAGCTTAGTTTCGTGGCCTAGTGCTGACTCTTAGGCGTGCGGACAACAAGGCCGTCGAGCTCGGGCGTGACTTTCAGCTGGCAGGAGAGCCGGCTCGTTTCCTGCAAAGGCGCGGCGGCGAAATCGAGCATGCTCTGCTCCATCTCCTCGCGGGGCGGCAGCTTCTCGAACCACTTGGGATCGACATAGACATGGCAGGTGGCGCAGGCGCACGCGCCGCCACAATCGGCGTCGATGCCCGGCACGCGGTTCTTCACCGCGCCTTCCATGACGCTCCAGCCCACCGGCACGTCCACAGTGTGGGCTTTGCCGTTGTCTTCGATGTAGGTGATCTTCGGCATTCGTGCGCGTTTTGGATTTTTCGCTCGCCCGCGTCAACCGAAGGACTTGATGGCGACCTTGGTGTCGGCGAGCCGCTCGGCCGCAACAGCCTTGCCACTCGCGATCAACTTGCGCCCGATGATGTAGTCCTGGGCCGCATTGACCGCCTCGACCGCCGCCACTTTGCCTCCGCGCAGGTGAAAGACGGAGAATTTGCGCGTGGCCGGCTCGCCGCGCAGCACGGTGACGTCGCCCGGACGCGCCAGCCCCGCAATCTGGAGCTTGAGATCGTACTGATCCGACCAGAACCACGGTACCTCGCGGTAGGCGTGCGGCTTGCCGGCAAGACCGGCAGCAGCAGCCTTGGCCTGATCCACCGCGTTCTGCACCGATTCCAGCCGCACGCGAGCGCCATCGAGATAGGGATGATTGGTGCAATCGCCGGCGGCGAAGATGTCGGGATCCGACGTGCGGGCGAATTCGTCGACCACGATGCCGTCATTGCATTCCAGTCCGGCATCCTCGGCCAGCTCGGAATTGGGGATGACCCCTACGCCGATCAGGACAACATCGGCCGGAATGCGCTCCCCTTTCGCGTGCACGGCCGCGATCCGGTCACCACCTTCCAGACCGTCCGCTTTGGCGCCGACCATGACGCGCACACCGTGGGCCGCATGAACCTCTTCATAGAAGGCCGAGACAATGGGCGAGACCGTACGAGGCATGAAGCGTTCCGATGCTTCCAGCACGGTCACTTCTGCGCCGCGCTGCGCGGCGACGGCTGCCACTTCGAGTCCGATATAGCCGCCGCCGATAACGACCAGCTTCGCGCCGGGCACGAGGCGCGGCCGCAGCGCATCGACGTCATCGATGCCGCGCAGATAATGCACGCCTTCGAGCCGCGTCGAGGCCCTGTCGATCAGCCGCGGCCGCGCGCCGGTCGCCAGCAGCAGGCGGTCATAGGTAAGCGTCGTGTCGTCGGCCAAGCGCACGCGCTTGGCCCTGCGATCAATTGCCATGACCGGCATTCCCAGCACCAATTCGCAGGACTCGGCTGCGAAGAAGCTGTCGGGCCTCAGGAACAACCGTTCGCGCTCGAAATCGCCCGCGAGATAGGCCTTGGACAGCGGCGGCCGCTGATAGGGCGGATAGGGTTCGTTGCCGACCATCACCACGGCGCCGCGATAGCCATGCTCGCGCAGCGATGCCACGGCCTGGACGCCCGCCTGCCCCGCGCCGACCACAATGATGCGCTCTGATTTGCGCCCGAACATGTTCCCCGATCCGCGCCCAGTGCCGATATAGTGCGGCTATATTGTCCAAGCGGACGCCGAAAGGACAGCGCAAACAAATGCCGGAGAGGCTATGTGCAAGGCCGTGCATTGAGTGGCCTTGTCCCATCTGGATAAAACTACGCCATGGCGGGAACGATAATGACCGTTAAGCTAAAGGACGAAGCGGCGACGGCGGCGCTTGGCGCGGCAATCGCTCGCAGGCTGAAGACGGGCGACGCGGTGCTGCTTGAGGGCGAATTGGGTTCGGGCAAGACCACGCTTGCACGCGCCATTCTGCGGGCCCTTGGCGTGGCAGAATATGTGCCGAGCCCCAGTTTCACGCTCGTGCAAGCTTACGAGACACCGGGCCTGACCGTGCGCCATTTCGATCTCTATCGCGTGAGCGCAGCCAACGAGCTGAACGAGCTCGGCCTCGACGACGCGCTGGCTGAAGGCGCGGTGCTGATCGAATGGCCGGAGCGCGCGCGCGAGCAGATGCCCACCAATGCTTTGGAAATTCAGTTGACCGCCAGCGGCGAAACTGCGCGCGAAGCAAAACTCTCTGGCCCCTCGCGCTGGCGCGAAATTTTCGAGGCCTTACGCGCGTGAACAAGACTGCGCCGCCTCGACAGGAAGCCATGGCGTCGTTCCTCAGGCGCGCCAGTTGGGGCACAGCCAAACAGGCGCCCCTGCCCGGCGATGCTTCGACGCGGCGTTACATCCGCCTGCAACAGAGCGATCGCACTTTGCTGCTGATGGATCAGCCGCAGAACGCCGAGGCGCCGGTTGCGGCAGTAACCGCAACGCCCGATGAGCGCCGCGCGCTCGGCTACAACGCCATGGCAAGGCTCGCCGGCGCGGACTGCGGACGTTTTGTTGCGGTCGCCAATTATTTGCGCGGCCGCGGTCTAGCTGCACCTGAAATCCACGCCTGCGACGAGCGTGAAGGTTTCGTGCTGCTGGAAGATCTGGGCAGCGGACTCTATGTCGACGAGCTGGCCAAAGGCGCGGACGAGACCGCGCTCTATGGCGCCGCCATCGATGCGCTCGTTGCCTTGCAAGCCGAGCCTGCGCCGAAGGCGCTCAACGCTGCGAAACCGCTTTTCGCCTATGACGAGACCGCGATGCTGGCCGAGACGGACCTGATGACGGATTGGTACATCCCGCTCGCACTAAATCGGCCGGTCACTGGCGACGAAAAGGATCAGCACCACACGCTGTGGCGGGAAGTTCTGTCGCGTTACGCCAATCCCACCGTGTTCGTGCATCGCGACTATCACGTGCACAATCTTTTCTGGCTGCCGTCGCGCAAGGGCGCCGCGCGCGTCGGACTGATCGATTTCCAGGATGCGCTCGCTGGTGGCAACGCCTATGACCTTATCTCGCTGTTGGAGGACGCCCGCCGCGAGGTTAGCCCTGCGCTCAGCGAGGCCATGACCGCGCGCTACCTTGCGCGCCGCAAGGCGGAAGGCATGGGCGTCGACGAAGCGCCGTTCCGCGCCGAAGCAGCCGTGCTCGCAGCCCAGCGCAACGCCAAGATCATCGGCATCTTCGCGCGGCTGTGGAAACGCGATTCCAAGCCGCGCTATCTCGGCTATATCCCACGCGTCTGGGGTTATATGGAGCGCGACCTCGCGCATCCGGCGCTGACCAAGCTCAAGGCATGGTATGACCGTACGATCCCGCGCGAGGCGCGCATAAAACCTATCGAGGTGAAATGAGCGCAAAGGCGGCGCCATCGAAATCCGCTGCGCCGGCCGTGGCAGGGCCCACGCGCGCCATGATCTTGGCGGCGGGCCTGGGTACGCGCATGCGGCCACTTTCGGAGGCCAAGCCCAAGCCACTGATCGAAGTGATGGGTAAGCCACTGATCGATCACGCCATCGATAGGCTCAAGGCCGCGGGCGTGACCCTGATCGTCGTCAACGTGCACTACAAGGCGGACATGCTGAAGGCCCATCTCGCCAGGCGCAAAGACATCGAGATCCGCATCAGCGAGGAAACCGACAACCTGCTCGATACCGGCGGCGGTATCGCCAAGGCGCTACCGAACTTCGAAGGCCAGCCTTTCTTCACGCACAATTCGGATTCCCTCTGGGTCGAGGGCATGGGCAGCGCGCTCGAACGCATGAAGACGCGCTGGAATCCGGCGGTGATGGATTCGCTGATGCTGCTGGCGCCGGCCGTGACAGCCATCGGCTACGAAGGCCGCGGCGATTTCGATATGGATCCATGGGGCAAGCTCGCGCGCCGCGAAGAGCAGCGCCTCGCACCTTTCATCTGGACCGGCGTGCAGATCATCCACCCGCGCCTGTTCGAGGCCGCGCCGAAGGGCAAGTTCTCCATCAATCTGCTTTGGGACAAGGCGCTGGAGCACGGGCGGCTTTACGGCCTGCGGCTCGATGGTGTGTGGATCCATGTGGGCGCGCCCGAAGGTTTCCACGAAGCCGAGCGTTTCTTACGCAACCTGCAACAGACGCGATGACCAAGGCGCCCTCGAAGGTCTTCAACATCCCTTCGGGCATTCCCTTCGCAGCTGAACTGGCGAAGGGCGTGATCAGCCGCGTGGGCGGCGACAAGCTGGCGCTGGCCGACGTGCTGATCTTTGTTCCCACCCGCCGCGCCGCGCGAAATCTCGGCGACGCCTTTGTGCGTGAACAGAAGGGCGCGGCCTTGGGCCCGCGCATCCGCGCGCTGGGCGACGTCGAGGAAGATGAATTTACCTTCGACGTTTCGGGCGGCGATCTCGAGTTGTCGCCGGCCATTGCTCCGCTGCGCCGGCGCTTGCTGCTGGCGACGCTGGTGCAACATTGGGAAGCGCGCCGAGGCGAGGAAGCGGGTCTCGCGCAGGCCATCGCGCATGCGGGCGAGCTCGCGCGTTTCCTCGACGAAGCGCTCACGCAAGGCGTCGACTTTTCTAAGCTTGAAGGGCTCGTGACAGGCGCGCTCGCTGCGCACTGGCAGGATGTCGTCAAATTTCTTGGTATCATCACGGCCGAATGGCCCGACGTGCTCAAGAGCGAAGGCGCGATGGAGCCGGCGCGCCGCCGCGACGAGATGTTGCGGCGCACGGCCCAACGGCTCATCGCCAAGCCGCCCCGTCTCGTGATCGCCGCAGGCTCGACCGGCTCCATTCCGGCGACGGCTGCATTGCTCAAGACAATCACGACGCTTCCAAGCGGCGCCGTCGTGCTGCCGGGACTGGATACCTCGCTCGATGACGAAAGCTGGAACGATCTTGAAGGCGAACCTGGCCATCCTCAATACGGACTGCGCCAACTTCTGGTTCATCTTGGGGTGGATCGCAAAGACGTGGCCCTTTGGGATCATCAGAAGATCGATGTGTCGCGCACGCGCTTCCTCAGCGAAGCGCTGCGCCCGCCGCCCACCACCGACGTGTGGCGCGCCCTGGCCGATAAAGAAAAACAGGCGTTTGCCCATGCGCTAGATGGACTCGCGCTCATCGAGGCCGCGACACCGCGCGAAGAAGCCCTCGTGATTGCCTGCGCCCTGCGGGACGTGCTCGAGACACCGGGAAAGAACGCGGCGCTTGTCACGCCCGATCGCGGGCTCGGCCGCCGCGTTGCGGCCGAGCTGGCGCGCTGGGACATCGCCATCGATGACTCCGCGGGCCAGCCTTTGTCGCGTACACAGCCTGGTGCATTTCTTGCGCTGCTTGCGCGCGCGGCGGCCGAGCAGTTCACGCCCGTGCCGCTGCTGGCGTTGCTCAAGCATCCGCTTTGCGCGGGCGACATGGCGCGCGTGGATTTCCTGGCGTTCGCGCGCAAGCTGGAAAAGAAAATCCTGCATGGGTTGAGACCGGCGCCAGGCCTGGCAGGCGTTGCTGAAGCTCTGATCAAGCGGGAAGCACCGGCAGAAATTTCGCGCTGGTTCCACGGCGTCGCCGCGTTGCTGGATCCATTCGCCAAATTGGTCGCAAAAAGTGGCGTTACGCTGGACGAGCTCGCGCATGCGCATGGTCTTGCCGCCGAAGCGCTGGCAGCAACCACGCATGGCAATGGCCCCCTCAATTTGTGGCGCGGCGACGCGGGCGAAGCGGCCGCACGATTGATGAGCGAGCTGTGGGACGCCGGCGGCGGCATCGCGTTGGGCGACGGCGCTTCCTATGGCGAGTTGTTCCGCGCCCTTGCCGATGCGCACGTTATGCGCCCCGCTTATGGCCGCCATCCGCGGTTGGCCATTCTGGGCCCGCTGGAAGCGCGCCTCCTGCATTTCGATCTGGTGATCCTGGGTGGTCTCAACGAAGGCACGTGGCCCAGCGAAGCCAGCACCGACCCGTGGCTGTCGCGGCCCTTGCGCGCGCAGCTCGGGCTTGAGCCGCCGGAGCGCCGCATAGGCCAGGCGGCGCACGACTTCACGACGCTCGCGGCCGGCAAGAACGTGTTGCTCACGCGTTCGCTCAAACAGGATGGGGCGCCGACGGTAGCATCGCGCTGGCTGTTGCGGCTGAAACAATTGGCAAAGGGCCTCGACCTCGAGGCGAAGCTAGCGCCCGACAAGCCACTCCTCGCCTGGTCGCGCGCGATCGACGATAGCCCGCGCACGCTGCGTGCCAAGCGCCCCGCGCCCACGCCACCCGTGGCCGCGCGGCCGCGCGCGCTCAGCGTCACCAAGATCGAGACCTGGCGGCGTGATCCGTACGCGATCTATGGACGTTACGTGTTGGATTTGAAGCCGCTCGATCCAATCGACATGGAACCCGGGCCGCTTCAGCGTGGTACCGCGGTACATGCCGCACTGGAAAATTTTCTCAAGGAATTCCCCGACGCGTTGCCAGCGAATGCCTTGGCGCGGCTTATCGCCATTGGCGACGAAGCTTTCGCCAAGGCCGGTGCATCAGCGTCGGTCATGTCGTTATGGGGCCCGCGTTTTTCGCGTGCCGCCCGGGCGTTCTTCGAATTCGAGAATACGCGCCGCAAACAACGCGTGCGCAGCGCCGTCGAGCAGGAAGGCGCGATGGTTTTCCCGTCCGCCGCAGGCGACTTCACCTTAAAGGGCCGCGCCGACCGTATCGATCTCTTCGCGGACGGCACGGCCACAATCATCGACTACAAGACCGGGAGCATCCCGACGCACATCCAGGTCGAGAAGTTGATCTGCCCGCAGCTGCCGCTGGAAGCGGCGATGCTGCTCGAAGGCAAATTTCCTGGCGTCAGTGCGAAAAAGATTCGCCAGCTGTTGTACATCAAACTAGGCGGCGGCGAACCGCCGGCCGAACTCCGCCCCGTAAACGTAGAGCCGAACGAAATTGCCGTAGAAGCCGAAGCACTAATACGGAAATTCATTGCCCTCTACGACAATGAAACGACGCCGTATCTCTCGCGCATACTCCCCTACAGAGCATCGGATGTCGGCGATTACGATCACCTCGCGCGGGTGCGCGAGTGGACCGCATACGGTGACGACGAATGAGCGTGCAACCCAACCACCGCGCCGCTGATCCCGCACTTTCTGCATGGGTGTCGGCCAATGCCGGATCGGGCAAGACGCATGTGCTGACCGACCGCGTGACGCGGTTGTTGCTCGCCGGTGCTGCGCCCTCGCGCATCCTTTGTCTCACCTACACCAAAGCGGCGGCGGCCGAGATGGCCACGCGCCTGTTTGAAAGGCTGGGCGCGTGGGCATTGCTGCCGGACCAAAGCTTGGTTCAGGAGTTGGAAAAGATCGGCGCGCAAGATGTGGATGCCGATCAGCTCAAGACTGCGCGCCGCCTCTTCGCCCGCGCCCTGGAAACGCCTGGCGGCCTGAAGATTCAGACCATTCATTCCTTCTGCCAACATGTTCTTGCGCGCTTCCCGGTTGAGGCCGGCATACCGACCCGCTTCCATGTGCTGGATGAGCGCAGCGCGCAGGAATTGATGACAGCTGCGCGCAACGAGGTGCTGGCCGAGGCCCGCAGTAACACCGAGCTTAGCACGGCGATCGACGTGCTTGCCGCGCGCGCCCCCGACACGCGCTTTGCCGAGATCCTCGATGCCGCGATTGGCGCGAACCGCAGCAGGTTGCGCGATCTTCTGGCCAGGCATGGCGGCGAGAAGCCGTTGATCGCGCACGTGCGCGAAGCGCTGCAAGTGGCAGAGGGCGACGACGCCGATCAATTGACGACGCGCTTCTGCCAGGACCTCACGCGCGAACGCGATACCTGCGAACGCGTGGCCGCATGGCTTCTCGATGGCTCCAAGAACGACATCGACATGGGCAATTGCCTTACCGATTTTATTAACGGCGACATGGGCGCACACGTGATCGATTGCCTGGCGGGCGTCTTCCTCAAGAAGGACGGTCAACCGAAGGCAAGTCTTGCCACCGCGGCAAGCGCCAGAGCCAAGCCGGAACTTGCGGCATATCTGGAAACGCTGCGCGACCGCTTTCTCGATTACAACGCCAAACGCAAGGCGGCGGTGACACTGGCGCTGACAGAAGCCTTGCTCAAGGTGGCCAACGCTGTGCTGCGCAGCTACGACCGCAGGAAGCGCACGCGCGCGGCGCTCGATTACGATGATCTGATCCGCCACACGCTGCACCTGCTCGAGGATAAAGAGGCGGCACAGTGGGTGCTCTACAAACTCGATGGCGGCCTCGACCACATCCTGGTCGATGAGGCGCAGGACACGAGCGACGAACAATGGCACATCGTCCGCCAACTGGTCGAGGATTTCTTCGCCGGCAGCGGCACGCGCGACGACAACAGGGATGTGCGCACGCTGTTCGCGGTGGGCGACGAGAAGCAATCCATTTTCAGCTTCCAGGGCGCCAACCCCGAGGCCTTCGTTGCCAATATCGGCAGGGTCGAAGAGCACGCCAAGGGCGCGGGCTTCGATTTCGAGCGGATCGAGCTCGAGGTCTCGCGGCGCGGCGCGCGTGCCGTGCTCGACTTCGTGGACGCGGTGTTCGAAAGCGAGGCCGCGCGTGACGGCTTAACCTTCGGCGGCTCCGCCGTGCGCCACATTCCTCACCGCAAGGACGTGGTGGGCCGCGTCGAGATCTGGCCGGCTATCAAGCCGCCATCGCAGAAGGACGATGGCAATTGGGAGGTCGGGCAGGCGGTCGACGATCCCGTGCCAGATGCCGCCAAATTGCTGGCCTTGCGGCTCGCCGGCTGGATCAAGAAATTGCTGGAGGCCGCTCCCATCCTGCCCGCAACCGGCAAGCCGGCACAGGCCGGCGACATCATGATCCTGGTGCGCCGGCGCAATGCCTTCGCCGAAGAAATGATCCGCGCGCTGATGGAGCGCCACGTCGAAGTGGCCGGCGCCGACCGCATGACGCTGAGCGAACAGATCGCCATCATGGATCTGGTGGCACTGGGCCGTTTCGTGCTGCTGCCGGCCGATGATCTCAATCTGGCGGCGTTGCTGAAATCGCCGCTGATCGGATTGAGCGAAGAAGAGCTGTTCGAACTCGCTTACAACCGCAAGGATTCGCTGTGGTGGTCGCTGCAGGAGCGCCGGAGCGGCCGCGCGAGTTTCGAACGTGCCTACAACGTGCTGATCACCGCCTTGTCGGAAGCGGACCAGACGCCGCCCTTCGAATTCTATTCGCACTTTCTCGCGCGCGGCGCGCGGGCAGCGCTGGTCGCGCGCCTTGGCGCGGAAGCGGCTGACGCCATCGACGAATTTCTGGCGCTGGCGCTCATGCATGAAAGCGCGCACCCGCCGTCGTTGGAAAGTTTTCTCGACTGGTTCGGTCGCGGCGCCTCGGAAGTGAAGCGCGATATGGAACAGGGCGGCGGCGCCGTGCGCGTTATGACCGTGCATGGGGCGAAGGGCTTGCAGGCGCCCATCGTCATCCTGCCCGACACGACGCAAATACCGGAGCTGGCGGCGCGCGCAGGGCTCTTGTTCGACGGCGATCGCGCCTTCTTTGGCGTTAACAAAAACATGGAGACGCCACCGGTGACGCAGGCGAAGGCGAACGCTCACGCGGCTGAGATGCGCGAGTACCGGCGGCTGCTTTATGTCGCACTGACGCGTGCGCAGGATTGGCTGGTCATCTGCGGCTACGAAATGAAGACGGGCATCAAATCTGGTTCCTGGTACCGGCTGATCGAAGCCGCGGCGCATATCGGCAAGGAAGAGCCAAATGATCAAGAAGAAAAGATCCTTGTCATTGGCGCGGACCGATCATCGTTCGCTAGCGGCAAATCCGTGGCCGAAACGGCAAAGCCAATATCGGTGCCTTCCTTCTTGCACACCGCAGCGCCGGCGGAACCGAAGGGCCGGCGCATTCTGCAACCATCCCAAGTCTCGGGCACCGAAGCGCCGCAGGTGTTCTCGCCGTTTGACGATCAGGGCTATCGCTTTCGCCGCGGCTTGCTTGTGCATTCACTGCTTGCGGCCCTGCCCGACATTGCGCGCGAGACACGCGAACAGGCGGCGCTGCAATTCCTCAAATTGCGCAACGTCGAGCAGAGCGAGGCGAAAGCGCTGGCCGCGGAAGCGCTTGCGGTTCTGAACCATGCCGACTTCGCTCCGCTGTTCACGCCGGACAGCCGCGGCGAAGTGCCGATTTCAGTCGAGCTGCCCAAACTCGGCCCTGGCACGCGCGTCAGCGGCCAAGTGGACCGGATGGCGGTCACGGCCGATTCCGTTCTTATCGCGGATTACAAGACCAATCGCCCGCCGCCCAAGACTGTAGACAACGTTCCCGAACTTTATCGCGCCCAGATGGCGCTTTATCGCGCGGCGCTAGCCGAGATCTATCCCAACAAGAGAATCGAATGCGTGCTGATCTGGACGGACGGCCCAAAATTCATGCAGCTGCCTCATGCGCTGCTCGACGCCGAAATCGCGCAAATCACGTCTCGCACGGTGGGGTAAGCGACTCGCCTTGACCCTCATGGGGGGCGTTCCTACATTCCAAACGTACCAACCAGCCGAGGCAAAATGGCGTTACTTAAAGTGACGGACGGCGATTTCCAGTCGAAGGTTCTGGAGTCGAAAACCCCGGTCGTGGTCGATTTCTGGGCCGAATGGTGCGGGCCCTGCCGCATGATTGCGCCTTCGCTCGAGGAATTGGCAAGCGAGCTCAACGGCAAGTTGATCATCGCCAAGCTGAATATCGACGAAAATCCGCAAACGCCGATCAAATACGGCGTGCGCGGCATTCCCACGCTGATGATCTTCCGCGACGGTCAGGTGGCGGCGACCAAAGTCGGCGCGCTGCCCAAGACCAAGATCAAGGAATGGATCGACGCCTCGGTAACTCCAGTCGCCTAGCCGTTCTCGGCTAGTACCTGTCCCGCCAGATACAGCGAACCGCAGATAAGCACGCGCGGCGGGCCTTCAGCCTCACGTGCCTGTGCCCAGCCTCCCACCTGCAACATCGCATCATCAAGGCCATCGGCGGGCGTCGCTTCGAGCCCGGCTGCACGCGCGGCATCGTAGAGCGCGCCGGCGCCAAGGCTTGCCTCTTCGCCCGGAATGGCGACCGTCGACACATGCCGCGCGAGCCCGCGAAACGCGGATAGGAATCCAAGCGCGTCCTTCGTGCGCAATATGCCGCATATGAGATAGAGCGGCTTGGGCGCGCGCTCTTCCAGATCGGCCATGTTTTGCGCGAGTGCCGCTGCACCATGCGGATTGTGCCCGCCGTCGAGCCAGACCTCCGCACCCTTGGGCGCGGCATCGACCAGCGGGCCTTTGAGTAGCCGCTGCATGCGCGCAGGCCATTCGACCGTGCGCAGCCCGCGCTCGATGGCGGCTTCGCGCGCCCAGTGGCGGCTGACGCGCCGAAGTGCGGCTATGGCGATGGCGGCATTGGCGATCTGATGACGCCCCTGCAATTTCGGCAGCGGGAGATCGAGCAAACCGTTCTCATCCTGATAGACCAGCCGGCCGCGCTCTTCATGCGCGTGAAAATCTTCGCCGTAGACGAATAATGGCGCACCCAAGCGGTCGCCGGTCCGCACGATCACCTCGCGCGCCTCATCCGTCTGCGGGCCAACAATGCAGGGCACCCCCGGCTTGATGATGCCTGCCTTCTCGGCCGCAATGCCCGCAAGCGACGTGCCGAGGAATTCCTGATGGTCGAGGGCCACGGGCGTGATGCAGATGGCCGCGGGCTTTTCGATGACGTTGGTGGCATCGTACTTGCCGCCCAGGCCGACCTCCAAAATAACGGCGTCGGCCGGTTGGCGCGAGAAGGCAAGAAACGCCGCAGCCGTGGTGATCTCGAAGAATGTGATCGGCGCGCCGTCGTTCACGCGTTCGCATTCTTCCAAGATTGTCGCCAGCTCTTCCTCGGAGATCAGCGATCCCCCAATGCGGATGCGCTCATTGAAGCGCACAAGATGGGGCGAAGTGTAGACATGCACGCGATAGCCATTGGCTTCCAGCATCGCGCGCAGGTAAGCGCAGACTGAGCCTTTGCCATTGGTGCCGGCGACATGCACCACCGGCGGCAGTTTCTTTTCTGGGTGGCCGAGTGCTGCCAGCAGACGCTGGATTCGGTCCAGCACCAGGTCGATGCGCTTCGGGTGAAGCGTCAGTAGCCGTTCAAGAACGGCGTCACTGGGGCGCGCTTTGACGTTCATGCTGACGGATTATAGGCGATAGCACTTGGCTGATCGGAGGGATAACCGTTGACGACAGCTGGCGGTTGTGGTGGCGGCGCTGGCTTCTTCAACATCAGATGAAGGATGCGCGAGAGCACGTTCTTAAGGTGATGCCGATGCACGATCATGTCGATCATACCGTGGTCGAGCAGATATTCCGCGCGCTGGAAGCCCTCGGGCAGGCGCTCGCGAATGGTTTGCTCGATGACGCGCAGGCCAGAGAAGCCGATCAGCGCGCCTGGCTCTGCGATCTGCACATCGCCTAGCATGGCGTACGAAGCGCTGACGCCGCCTGTTGTCGGATCCGTGAGCACGACGATATAGGGCAAATGTGCCTCGCGCAGCAGGTCAACGCCGACGGTGGTGCGCGGGAGCTGCATGAGCGACAGCACGCCTTCCTGCATGCGTGCACCGCCTGAGGAGACAACCAGCACAAACGGCAATTTCTCTGCGACCGCTGTACGCATGGCATTGAGCAGCGCTTCCGCCGTGGCGAGGCCAAGCGAGCCGCCCATGAAATCGAACGCCTGCACCGCCAGCATCACCGGCAGGCCATCAATCGTGCCGCGCGCGGCAACCAACGCATCCTCCTGCCCGGTTTTCGTGCGCGCGTCCCTCAGGCGGTCCATGTAGCGCTTGTCGTCGCGGAAGCGGAGCGGATCCTGTGGCACAGGCGGGTTTGCAAGAATATCGGGATCGCCATCCAGCAGCGCAGCCAGCCGCTCGGCCGCGCCGATACGCATGTGATGACCGCATTGCGGGCAGACGTTCTGCGCGATCAGCAGATCGCGATGGAAAATCATTTCGGCGCAGCCCGGACACTTGCGCCAGAGATTGTCTGGCGTCGACGTCGTGCCCCGCTGCATCAAGCCCTTGAAGCGGGGTCGGACGAAATTGGTGATCCAATTCATTGGCTCAAGTCTAGCACTAGGCCCGCGCCCCATGCACGGATTTGGCGAGGGTTTCGCAGAAGCCAATGACGTCGTTTACAAGGGCTGTATTGGGCTTTTTCACGGTAACAGCCTCGGCGATGCGGGTGACGATGGCCGAACCGATGACGGCCGCGTCAGCAAAACGCGCGGTCGCTGCGGCCTGCTCCGGCGTCTTGATGCCGAAGCCGACAGCGACAGGGAGCGAAGTGGCTCGCTTCAAGCGCGTTACCGCGCTTTTCATGTCGCCTTCGCTCGAGCTCTTGGTTCCCGTAATACCCGCGACAGAAACATAATAGAGAAAGCCGCCCGCACCATTGAGGACGGTCTTGAGACGCGCATCGTCCGTCGTCGGCGTGGCGAGACGCACGATATCGAGACCTGCCTTCTTCGCCGGCGTACGAAGAACCGCATCTTCTTCAGGCGGCAGATCGACCACGATCAAACCATCAACACCTGCTTGCGCCGCATCTTTGGCGAAACGCTCGGCCCCGTGCGCGTGGATCGGATTGTAATAGCCCATCAGCACGATGGGTGTTGTCTTGTCATTCGCGCGGAAGCGCGTGACGAGTCCGAGCGTGCCGTTCAGAGTCATTCCTGCCTTCAGCGCGCGCGTGGAAGATGCCTGGATCGCCGGTCCATCGGCCATCGGATCGGAGAACGGCATGCCGAGCTCGATGATGTCGGCGCCCGCCTTCGGCAGTTTCGTCAGAATGGCGAATGACGTTTCCGTATCCGGGTCACCGGCCGTAATGAACGGAACGAAGGCCGCGCGGTTCTGCGCCTTCAGTTCTGCGAAGCGCGTGGCAATCCGGCTCACAGTTTTTCGCCAAGTGCATGCGCGACAGTGAACACATCTTTATCGCCGCGCCCAGACAGGCCGAGGATAACGATCTGGTCCTTGGCCATTTTCGGCGCGACGCGCGCGAGATGGGCGAGCGCGTGCGCGGGCTCGAGCGCGGGGATGATCCCTTCGAGCTGGCTCAGCAGTTTGAACGCTTCCAGCGCTTCCTTATCGGTCGCGGAGAAATACTTCACACGGCCCTGTTCTTTCAACCAGGCATGCTCGGGACCGACGCCGGGGTAATCGAGGCCGGCTGAGATCGAGTGGGCTTCCTGAACCTGGCCGTCCTCATCTTGCAACAGATAAGAGCGCGCGCCATGCAGCACGCCCGGCGCGCCTTTGCCGAGCGTTGCTGCGTGATGCGCGGTGTCCACGCCCTCGCCCGACGCCTCGACGCCATGGATTTCGACCGAGGAGTCGTCGAGGAACGGATGAAACAGGCCGATGGCATTGGAGCCCCCGCCGACGCAGGCGACAAGCAGATCGGGTAGACGCTTCTCCGCTTCCATGATTTGTGCGCGTGCTTCATCGCCGATCACGGACTGAAAATCGCGCACCATGGCGGGATAGGGATGCGGGCCGGCGGCCGAGCCGATGATGTAGAACGTGTCCTCCACATTGGCGACCCAGTCACGCAGCGCTTCGTTCATGGAGTCTTTCAACGTGCGCGAGCCAGACGACACGGACCGCACCTCGGCGCCCAGCAATTTCATGCGAAAGACGTTGGGCTTCTGCCGCTCGATATCGACCTCGCCCATATAGATCACGCAAGGCAGGTTGAAGCGCGCAGCGACGGTGGCGGTCGCCACGCCATGCTGGCCGGCGCCAGTTTCGGCAATAATGCGTTTCTTACCCATGCGGCGCGCCATCAGAATTTGGCCGACGCAGTTGTTGATCTTGTGCGCGCCCGTGTGATTGAGGTCTTCGCGCTTGAGATAAATCTTCGGACCCAGATGACTTGACAGCCGCGCGGCCAAATAGAGCTGGCTCGGCCGCCCGACATAATGCTTGAGCAGCCCGTTCATCTCGGCGTGGAATTTCGGATCGTTCTTCGCGGCCTCGTAAGCCTTCTCCAGCTCGAGAATGAGCGGCATCAGCGTCTCGGCAACGAAGCGGCCGCCAAAGCCGCCGAAATGTCCAGCGGCGTCAGGCCCGCCGCGATACGTATTGGGCGGGACGGCCGTCATGCGGCACCGACGGTTGCAGCACGAGCGGCCTTAGCGAAGGCGATAATCTTCTCAGGATTCTTTTTCCCCGGCGCATCTTCGACACCGGACGACACGTCAACGATCTGCGCACCGGAGATTCCGATCGCCTTGGCGACATTGTCCTTGGTCAGCCCGCCGCCGAGCAGCCAGGGCAATTTGAATTTTGCGCCCGACAGCAATTTCCAATCGAACGCCGCTCCGTGGCCGCCGGCGCGCGCCGCATTCGCTGGCGCCTTGGCGTCGAACAACAGATAATCGGCAACGTCTTCATAAGCATGCGCGGACGCGACGTCGGTGCCATCGGCAACGGCAATGGCCTTAATGACTGGCAGCTTGAACTTCGCACGCAGATGGGCGGTGCGCGTTGGCGTCTCGTTGCCGTGCAGCTGAATCAGATCTGGCTTTACGCCCGCAATCGCGCCGGCCATCTCCGCATCGCCGCCATCGGAGAACACGGCCACGATGCGCGTGCGCCCGCGCATATGGACCGCCAGCGCGCGCGCCTGCTCGAAACTCAGATGGCGCGGGCTCGTCGCATGAAAGACCAGCCCGCCGAAATCCACGCGTGCCGTCAGCGCCGCGGCAACGGCTTCGCGCGACGTAAGTCCGCAGATTTTCACTTGGATACCCATGTCCTGCTCTATCGCCCGCTGGGCGCATGCAAATCAAGCACGCTTGGCGGGCGCGCGGCCTCTTAAATGCTCAATTATGGTTCGTGCGGCTACCGCAGGGTCGGCAGAAGCGGTAATGGGGCGCCCGATAACCAATATATTCGCCCCCGCTTGCAACGTTTCCCGCGCGGTCATGACGCGGCGCTGATCGTCCTGTATCGCGCCTTGCGGACGTACCCCAGGCGTGACAATCAGAAATTTCGGGCCGCAGGCCTGACGCACCGCGGCGATCTCGAGCGGGCTGCAGACCACGCCGTCCAATTTGTTGTCCTGGCACAGCTTTGCCAAACGGACCACCTGATCCTGCGCCGTGCCGTTCACGCCCATCGCCGCGAGATCGCCTTCGGCAAGGCTGGTCAAAACAGTGACGCCAATGATCCTCGGCCGCTTTTTCATGCCCGCGACCGCTTGCATCGCCGCGCGCAGCATTGCCGCGCCACCGGATGCGTGCACATTGATGATGGAGACGCCCAAGGAAGCCATCGCGCGCACGGCGCCTAAGACAGTATTTGGAATGTCGTGAAATTTGACGTCGGCAAACACCGGCAGGCCTGTCTTCACGATGGCACGCACGCCTTGCGGCCCATGCGCGGAAATGAATTCGAGGCCGACTTTCAAGCCGCCAATGTAGGGTCGCGTCGCCTTGATCAGCGCGGCCGCTCGCTTTGCATCCGGCGTGTCGAGCGCGAGCCAGATGGGATTGCGTACGGCTTTTTTCATGCGGCCTGTTTTGGCTTCTCGCGCGGATCGATATGGACCAGCGCCTTAGATTCCTTCGAGGGCTCGGCCTGCGGCCGGCGCTTGCGTCGGCTCACCAGTCCTGCAATCGCGCCGATCAGCACGCCCAGCAGAAGAGTCAGAAACAACAACAGGAATAGCGGCATCTGGATGACGAGCGCGGGATGCGCGTCCGAGAAAGGATCGAGGCTCAGCGCCACGACGCCGCGATTGGCGACCGCCAGTGCCGCCGCGATCACGATCACAGGTATGAAGAGAAAGTAGGTCGATAGCTTCAACGCTTGCCGGAGCCGTCGTTCAACCTCTCGCGCAATTCCTTGCCCGTGCGGAAGAACGGTACGCGCTTCTCCTCCACGTTCACCGGCGTGCCGGTACGCGGGTTGCGCCCCTGCCGGGCGGGCCGCACCTTCACCGAGAAGGCGCCGAAACCCCGCAACTCCACGCGATCGCCTTTGGCCAGCGCCGCCGTGATTTCATCCAGAACCGTCGAGACCACGCGCTCGACGTCACGATGATAGAGATGCGGATAGCGCGCAGCCAAGCGCGCGACGAGTTCCGATTTTATCATCCCCTACCCCTGCGCGAGCCCGTCCCCGCGAAGCCCGTCGTGGTTAACCTGCCTCAGGCCTAAGCCAGGGTCAATCATAAGCCCCTCAGAAGAAAGGGCTTTTATTGCCATGTGCGGCGCAAAAACCACCCGGGGCTGCGGGAAATTGCGGGTTAGGCTTCCTCGCCTTCGTCGTCGCCCTTGTCGTCTTTGGCTTTGCCCTTGGCCTTGGCCTTGGACTTTTCTTTCTTCTTGCTCGCGCCTTTGAGGGCCGCCCCAAGGATGTCGCCAAGAGACGCGCCGGAGTCCGATGAGCCGTATTGCTCGACGGCCTCTTTCTCTTCCGCCACTTCGCGCGCCTTGATCGAAAGGCTGATCTTACGGCCCGCCTTGTCCGCTGCTGTCACCAGCGCGTCCACCTTGTCGCCCTTGCCGAAGCGCTCGGGACGTTGGTCGTTGCGATCGCGCGAAAGATCTGCGCGGCGAATGAAGGCGTGCGCGCCGCTGGCGAGCTGGACATCGATGCCCTTGTCCGTGACCTCGGTGACCGTGACAGTGACGATATCGCCCTTCTTAACGGGGGCGACGCCTTCCATCGGATCGCCGGAAAGCTGCTTCACGCCAAGGCTGACGCGCTCTTTCTCGACATCGATTTCCAGCACCTTGACCTTGATCGTCTGGCCCTTGGCGTAATCCTTGACGGCCTCTTCACCCGGTTTGTCCCAGGACAGGTCGGAGAGATGCACCATGCCGTCGATGTCGCCGGGCAGGCCAACGAACAGGCCGAATTCAGTGATGTTCTTGATCTCGCCTTCGAGGATCGCGCCAGCCTTGTGCTTGTCGGCAAAGCCCTGCCACGGGTTGTCCATGCACTGCTTGAGGCCGAGGCTGATGCGGCGTTTGTTGGAGTCGACCTCCAGCACCATCACGTCCACTTCCTGGCCGGGGGCCACGATCTTGCTGGGGTGAACATTCTTCTTCACCCAGCTCATCTCGGAGACGTGCACCAGGCCTTCGACGCCGGGCTCGAGCTCAACAAAGGCGCCGTAGTCGGTGACATTGGTGACCTTGCCCTTGAAGCGCGTACCCACCGGATATTTGGCGGCAACACCCTCCCACGGGTCGGTCTGCAGCTGCTTCATGCCGAGGCTGATGCGCTGCGTCTCGTGATTGATCTTGATGATCTGCACTTTCACGGTCTGCCCTACCTGAAGCACTTCGGTGGGATGACTGACGCGCCGCCAAGCGATATCGGTGACATGCAACAAGCCATCCACGCCGCCCAAATCCACGAAGGCGCCGTAGTCCGTGATGTTCTTGACCACACCCTCCACGACCTGACCTTCCTGGAGCGAGGCCACCAGCTCCGAACGCTCCTCGGCGCGCTTCTCTTCCAGTACGGCGCGCCGCGAGACGACGATGTTGCCGCGGCGGCGGTCCATTTTCAGGATCTGGAACATCTGCGGCTGGTTCATCAACGGGCCGACGTCGCGCATCGGGCGCACGTCGACCTGGCTGCCGGGCAAGAACGCCACCGCGCCATCGAGATCGACCGTGAAGCCGCCTTTCACGCGGCCGAAGATCACGCCCTGCACGCGGCCGCCGTCCTGGAACGCTTTTTCGAGCCGTACCCAGCTCTCTTCGCGTCGTGCCTTGTCGCGCGACAGCACCGCCTCGCCCATCGCGTTCTCGATGCGCTCGACATAGATCTCGACCTCGTCGCCGATCTTCACAGTCGGCTGGCCGCCGGGCGGCGTGAATTCCTTCAGCGCCACGCGCCCTTCAGTCTTCAGCCCCACATCGACCACGACATAGTCGTTCTCGATGGCGACGATCTGGCCCTTGACCACTGAACCTTCGGCCGGGGCGCGCTCGACAAAGCTCTCTTCGAGCATCGCCGCGAAGTCTTCGCGGGACGGGGTGCTGATACTCTCGGCGGCGGCTCTGGCCATGACGCTCCTCAAAAGTCAGCCACGCGCGAGGAGTCGCGCGGGCGCGTGTTCCGGTCTTGCCGGAGGCTAAGGTTGCGAAAATTCGCGGCAATCTCGGCGGGACCGCCGGGCTCCTTCAGCCCCTGGGGCGGGCCGCGAGCGCTTTCCTGACCTTGGCTTCCACCAGGGCAAGAGCCGCCGCGAAGGCCGCGTCTATAGACAAATTGCTGGTGTCCAGCAAGTCGGCGTCGGGGGCCTGGCGCAGGGGCGAAATCGGCCGCGCTTTATCGGCCGCATCGCGGGCATTGAGCTCGTTGAGCACGTCTTTTTCGTTGCGCTCGATGCCAAGCGCCTTGAGTTCCAGCCAGCGGCGGCGGGCGCGCACTGCCGGATCGGCGTCGATGAAAAGCTTAGCTTCTGCGTCGGGGCAAATGACGGTGGTGATGTCACGCCCATCGATGACCACGCCAGGACTGTTGCCGGGCGGGCGCGTGGCAAAGTCGCGCTGGAATTGCAACAGGGCCGTGCGCACGGATTTCATGGCGGCGACTTGCGAAGCAGCGCGCCCCACTATGTCGCTGCGGATTTTCGGATCGCCCGCACGCGTGAGATCGATGCTGGCGGCCGCGCGAGCAGCGTCATTCTCACTCGCTGGATTCCCATTATTTTCGAGCACACCCAGTGCGACCAGGCGATAGAGCGCACCGGAATCGAGATGCGCGAAACCGAAATGGCGCGCAAGCTGGCGCGCCAGCGTGCCTTTGCCGCACGCAGCCGTACCATCGACGGCGATGACGACTGGCTTGGTCATTGGATATCTGCGCCAAGATTGCCCATCAGCGCCGTGAAGTTCGGAAATGATGTGGCGGTCATGCTGCCGTCATCGACGCGCACCGGTTGCTGCGAAGCGAGCCCCATGACCAGAAAGCTCATGGCGATGCGGTGATCCATTTGTGTGGCAATGGTTGCGCCGCCCGCAACCTTTCCTCTCCCGTCTACGATAAGCCCATCGTCCAATTCTTCGACATTTACGCCGCATGCTTTGAGGCCGGCGGCAATAGCGGCAAGGCGATCGCTTTCTTTCACCCGCAATTCCGAAAGCCCGCGCATCGTCGTTCGCCCCGCGGCGAAAGAGGCGGCGACGGCAAGAACTGGAAATTCGTCGATCATGGAAGGCGCGCGTTCCGGGGCCACGTCAATGCCTTTCAAAGCGGAAGCCCACACACGCAGATCGCCCACGGGCTCACCGCCTTGCTCGCGCATATTCGTGACGTCAATTTTCGCGCCCATCGCTTTCAAGGTCTCGATCAGTCCCGTGCGGCGCGGGTTCAGCATCACGCCTTCAAGGACGATATCTGATTCCGGCACGATCAAAGCGGCGACGAGCGGAAACGCAGCCGATGAGGGATCGCCGGGAATCGCGATCTGGGCCGGTGTCAGTTCGGCCTCGCCTTGAACGGAGATCGTCTCGCCTTCCAACCGCACCTCGGCACCGAACGCGCGCAGCATGCGCTCGGTATGATCGCGCGTGGGCACACGCTCGATGACGGTCGTGCGGCCAGGCGTATTGAGCGCCGCCAGCAGGATTGCCGATTTCACCTGCGCGGAAGGCACGGGCAGCGCGTATTCGATCGGCATGGGTTGCGCTGTACCTGTGATGCTGATTGGGAGCCTGTCGTCGCGGCCGCTCCATTCCATGCCGAACAGCGAGAGGGGTTCAAGCACGCGCTTCATCGGGCGGCGTCGCAGGGATTCATCGCCTGTAAAGCTCACGGCGATCGGCGTCGTGGCGACAGCGCCCATGGTCAGCCGGCAGCCCGTGCCTGAATTGCCGAAATCGAGTTGGCCATCGGGCTCGGAGAATCCGCCTACACCCACACCGTGCACGTGCCAGACGCCTTTGTCATCGCGGGTCACGTCCGCACCCAGCCTGCGCATGGCCTCGGCTGTGCGCAGCACGTCGTCCGCTTCGAGCAGGCCCGAAACCCTCGTCTCGCCCACTGCCATCGCACCCAAAATCAGCGCGCGATGCGAAAGAGACTTGTCGCCGGGGACCGCCGCCCGCCCCTTCAGCGCGTGCCCGCGTCTGGCCAAGAGAGGCTGCATCTCGGTCATTGCTTTCGTGCGTCCCCAAGGGCGGAATTCGGGCTTCGGCCAAGCTTTGACAGGTCAGCCTTATCGTGGCAAACCGCCGCCCTCCGACGCAAAACCTATGTGGGAATGAGAACTTTGGCCAAGCCCGACCTTGGAATTAAGCGCGTCTGCCCGAGCTGCGGCGCGCGGTTTTACGATCTGCAGAAGCGCCCGATCGAGTGCCCGAAATGCGCCTTCGCGTTCGAGCCGGAAGCGCTGGTGAAGCAGCGCCGGCCGCGCGTGGTCGAAGCGCCGCCAGCGCCCGCGCCGGCCCCAGCCGCAGAGGCCGAAGCCGAACCGGAAACCGAAGAGGCGGAAGAGTCCGTCGAGGCGATGGCGGAGGCGGAACACGCCGAGGCTGAAGAGGAAGAAGCTGCCGAGGCCGAAGCGGCCGAGGAGCCCGTCGTCGTGCCCGTTGCGCCTGCCGCCGAACCGGCCGAAGCGTTCGAAGAGGAAGAGGCCGAAGAGGAAGAAGAGCAGGACGACAGTCTGCTCGAAGAGGTCGAGGAAGAGGAAGACGACGTCTCCGGCATCATCGATACGGATATCGGGAAGGAAGAGCCGTAACAGCGGCACGTGGGGCCATAGCTCAGTTGGGAGAGCGCTTGAATGGCATTCAAGAGGTCAGCGGTTCGATCCCGCTTGGCTCCACCAATTTTCGCGCCGCTTCGCGAGGCCACGACTTGGCAGGCCCACCCCGCTCACATTCTGATCACGCGGTCGCCAGCCGCTTCATGGCGGCCGGCACGGCGGGCATAAGCCCGCGCAGGCTGTTGCCGAGATAGATTGCATCAGCTCGTTCCAAGTCGGTCTCTCGCAGAATACCCTCTTCGCAATTCATCGAAGCATCGTCGAGCAGCGCGCGGCGCAGGCAGCCATCCAGGAGCCCGCACGAAAGCGCCGGCGTAATAAGCCGATTACCGAACCGAAGAAATACATTGCTGCGGCTGCCTTCGGTGATCTCATCGCGTTCGTTGAGGAAAATAACTTCGTCGCATCCCGTGTGCTTGCTTAGCCGGGTGAATTCGCCGTCCTGAAGTTCGCGCCAACTCGTTTTGTGGCGCAGCAGCTCATCTCCGCTTTGGACACGCCGTTCGGAGATCGCATACGTCCAGTTCCGGCCAGAAGCAGACGCGGACAGTGGCGCGGCCTCGCAACGGAAGCTGCCATGTTCGCCCAGCTCGAGACGAACCCGCGAGAGACAGCTGCTTGCCTCCACAGCCTTATAGAGTGTGTTCAGCGCAGCACGTTCGTCGAAGGGGAGTCCGAACACGCTTGCGGAACGCGCCATGCGCGCGAGATGCAGCGGCAAATGCGCGAAGCCGCTTTCCTTCTCATACCGCAATGTCTCGATCAGCGAGATCGGCCGGCGTGACTCGACGAAATACTGCGCCTTGAGCAGGCATTCGGCGAATTCCCCGTCGCATTCGGAATCCCAAACAAGACCGCCGCCGATTCCAAGCCCGCCCTGACCATCGGCGATTGTAATTGTCCGGATACCGACGTTGAAATTGGCATCGCCATTCGGCGAGAAAGCCCCGACCGCCCCGCAGTAAAGCCCGCGCGCAACCATCTCGAGTTCGCCAATGATCTCCATGGCGCGGATCTTTGGCGCCCCCGTCACCGAGCCGCAGGGAAACAGCGCCCGGACAACCGCTTCCGGCGACAGCCCGGGTCGCAGTTCAGCCCGCACGGTCGAAACCATTTGATAAAGCGTGGGATAGCTCTCGATGGCGAACAGGTCCTCGACCGTCACCGATCCGGTTCGTGCTATCCGGCCCAGATCGTTGCGGATCAGATCCACGATCATCAGGTTTTCGGCGCGATCCTTGCCGCTTGCGCGCAAGGCCGCTGCGCCCAATTCGCGGGTGCAAGTGCCCTTCATTGGCTTGCTCGTGATCGCGCCCTGTTCGATGTCGAAGAACAACTCCGGTGAGAGGCTGAGGCATGCGTGCCGGCCGTCATCGACATAGGCGCCGTGCCCTGCGCGCGAGCGCGCCCGCAGCTGGAGATAAAGCGCCAGCGGGTCGCCCACAAAGGCGAAGCGCCCACGGAAGGTGAGATTCGCTTGATAGATGTCGCCCGCAGCGATGTAGCTTCGAACTGCGTTGAAGCGGCGCGCATAGGATTCTGCAGTCTCATCCAAACGAAGCGGACCGGCGTAAGCGCGCCCTGTTAGACGCTCCGCTAGCGCGGCAGTTGCTTCCTCGCCGGAAAAGTCTTCGCGTTCCCGGAAGAGCCCAAACCACAGCAGGGGCACGCGGCGCGCTTGCGGCATGAGCGGCAGAAGACGCGGCTCAAGCGCATAGCCGAGCTCGTACGAGAAATACCCCGCGACATGCAGGCCTTGCGCGAGGCCCCGCTCGATCGCTGCGAAAACACCAGCTATTTCGTCCGGTTCATCTGCCGTTATGGTTCCTGTCAATTGCGTGAACAAGGTCACGTGTTCGTGACCCGGCCTCGCATCGTCGACAGCAACAAAGGGCGCGCGTTGATTCATCTGGCTTTAGTGTAAGCACAGATGCCGGTCGCCACGCTTGCGCCTTGAATGCTTCCACACAATTCCCACATTTGAGGTGTCGGATGGTGCTCGTTGGAGGCCATCCAACGACCGGCTGCCGGAGGAGGGGCCGAAACAGCGGTCATGTTCCAGCCGAAGGAGGCTGTCATGACTGGTAACGCACTGGACGACTTCGGACCCAATCGGATCGATCTCACCCTCGTTGACGCGGCGCGCCTTGCCTACATCAAGCCGATGGGCGCTGCGGAGGCACATGCGCTTGGGCTAATACCGCGCGACATCAAACTTCCCAAGGACACGGTGCTGTACGCCATCCACGCGGCCGACGGCACGCGCCTGGCGGTGATGGACAATCGCGATGCGGCCTATGGCGCCGCGCTCGAGAATGAGCTGGTGCCGGTGAGCGTGCATTGAGAGGCTTAGGCAGCCTGATTGGCGCTCGCGATGGGATCGGTAAGGAGTGCATATAGCGCGGCCGGTTGCGAGGCCGCACGGAGCTTCTCGCACACAGGCTGATTGCGTAGGAGGCGTGACACGCGCGCCAGCGCCTTCAAATGATCGGCGCCCGAACCCTCGGGCACTAACAGCAGGAAAACCAGATCCACCGGCTGATCGTCCATCGCGTCGTAATCGATGGGCGCATCGAGCCGCGCGAACATCCCGGTAATGCGCGCGAGGCCGCCAAGACGTCCGTGCGGTATGGCGATGCCCTGCCCCATGCCGGTCGAGCCCAGGCGCTCGCGCTCGTTCAATGTCTCGAAGATGCGGCGTTCGGAAAGGCCGGTAAGCTTGGCCGCGCGCGCCGCCAACTCCTGCAACAGCTGTTTCTTGCTGGTGGCCTTGAGATGTGGCGCCACCGCATCCGGCGATAGCAGTTCTTTGATTTCCATGCCGCCCTATGACCGCTTGGCCGTGCGCTTTAGCGTCTTCGGCCGCCCGTGATGGTTTTTCAGCTTGCGTTTGTAACGGCGCACCTGCTTTTCGATGTGATCCAATGCGAGATCAAAGGCAATCCGCGGCTCCTGTCCCACCGCATGGCTCTTCAACACCGCGCCCGCGCTCAGATGAACAGTGCAATCGGCGCGATAGCCCGGGCCTTCATGCGCGAAAACGACATGGGCTTCGGCACGCCCGTCGAAATGTTTCTCGACGGCCGCCGCAAGACGTTCACGAACCAATTCTGGCAAGGCTTCACCGATTGCGATTTGTTTGCCGGATACGCGGATTTGCATGTTTTTGCCATCGGCTGTGACTCAATCGCGAAAATTCCGCCGCGGCTTCACCCACCCCTCGCGAAGGGCGGCGGACACTATGTCCAGAGTCCTAACGTGTCAACGTCGGGGCCGATCCCCTTCAAGTTGCCGAATCCTCCGGCGCTCGATTGAGGATGGAATGTTCATGGCCTCACGATACTTCGCCACCGTACGGCGCGCAATGTTAACGCCGTCAGAGCCCAACACCGCCACGATGCGGTCATCGGATAAAACCTCTTCCGCGTCCTCCTTCTCGATCAGCTCGCGGATGCGGTCGCGCACCGCTTCAGCCGAATGCGCTTCGCCACCGCCTGTCGCGGGGATGGCGGCAGTGAAGAAGTACTTCATTTCGAACAGGCCACGCGGCGTCGCCATGTATTTGTTCGAGGTCACACGGCTGACCGTGGACTCGTGCATGGAGATCGCGTCCGCAATCGCGCGCAGATTCAGAGGCCGCAAATGGCGCACGCCATGGGCGAGAAACGCATCCTGCTGGCGCGTGATTTCCGTTGCCACTTTCAGGATCGTGCGCGCGCGCTGATCGAGACTTTTGATCAGCCAGTTCGCGTTGTTGAAGCACTCGGCGATATAGGCGCGCTCTTCGCTTGAGCGCGCGGTCTTGCTGACCTTCGAATAGTAGCGGGCATTCACGAGAATGCGCGGCAGCGTGTCGGAATTGAGTTCGATGTTCCAGCCGCCATCGGCGCTTTCGCGCACAAAGACGTCGGGCACCACGGCCTGCACCGGCTCGGCGCCGAATGCCACACCTGGCTTAGGCGTGAGCGCACGGATTTCTGCGATCATCTCGCCGATATCGTCTGCGGTCAGCCCGCAGAGCGCGGCGAGAGCGTTCACGTCGCGGCGCGCGACCAGATCGAGTCGCGTCAGCATCGTCTGCATGGCTGGATCGAGCCGGTCGCGGTCTTTGAGCTGAAGCGCCAGGCATTCCGCGATGTCGCGGGCGAATACGCCCGGCGGATCGAAGTCCTGAAGCACGGCAAGGGTTGCTTCCAGTTCGGCGCGCGTGGCGCCAAGGCGGCCGGCGATTTCATCCAGATCGGCGCGCAAATAGCCGCCGTCGTCCACGCTTTCGATAAGCACGGCCGCAATCAATTTCTGCACAGGCGTCAGGTCAGCCGTGCTCAGTTGGCTCGTAACATGCTCACGCAAGGTTTGCGGCGCGGCCGCCACATTTTCCAATCCGTCCAAATCGCCGTGGCCACCACCGGAGCCCGCGCGCGACCAGTCCGTCAGGGGCGCCGCCGGCTCATCGGCCGGTCTTTCCACTTTCGGTTCATCGCCATCTGTCGCGTCCGCGTTGTAATCGTCGCGTTCCATCGCGCGATCGAGCGGCGTCGCCTCCGGTGTTTCCTGGGGCGCGGCGCTCTCTTCGCGATTTTCGGCGCTGCGTTCCTCCGGCCCGTCGTCGCGTTCCAGCAACGGATTGCGCTCGAGCTCGGCCTCGACATATTCGGCCAATTCGAGATTGGACAATTGCAGCAGCTTGATCGCCTGCTGCAGTTGCGGCGTCATGACGAGCGACTGGCCTTGGCGTAACTCAAGCCGTTGCGTTAGAGCCATACCCGCCCCCGATTGCTACAGCGAGAAGCGTTCGCCGAGATACACGCGGCGCACGTCCTTGTTGCCGACAATGTCGGCGGGCGTGCCTTCCATGAGTACCTGGCCTTCGTGGATGATGTAGGCGCGGTCGATGATATCGAGCGCCTCGCGCACATTGTGATCCGTGATCAGCACGCCGATGCCGCGATCCTTGAGATGGGCGATCAGCGAACGAATCTCATTGATGGCGATCGGATCGATGCCGGCCAGCGGCTCGTCGAGCAGCATGTAAGCCGGATGCGTGGCCAGCGCGCGGGCGATTTCCACGCGACGACGTTCACCACCCGAAAGCGCAATCGCCGGCGTGTTGCGCACGTGACTAATCGAAAATTCCGCGAGCAAGCTTTCCACGAGCGCGCTGCAATGGCCAACATCGGGCTCCACAAGCTCGGCGGCCGCGCGAATGTTTTGCTCCGCCGTCATGCCGCGGAAGATCGAAGCCTCTTGTGGGAGGTAACCAATGCCCAGCCGCGCGCGGCGATACATCGGCAGGGTGGTCACATCGTGACCGTCGAGCTCGATGGTGCCGTAATCGGCGGGGATCAAACCGGTAATCATGTAGAAGCAGGTTGTCTTGCCCGCGCCGTTGGGACCAAGCAGGCCCACGACTTCGCCACGCTTCAGCTCAAGCGTGACGCCGCGCACGACGGGGCGCTTGCCGAAACTCTTGCCGATGCGTTTGGCGGCGAGGCCCTGGGAGCCTTCCACGACCTTCGGGCGCAGTTTCTCCTTCGAAGGCTGCCTTTCCGGCACGTTTGTTGCTTCGGTCATGCGCTTAGTAGTGCCTTGGGGGCTTTAACAATGCGTGAACCTAAGGCCGAGGCGACTGCGCAGGCTTCTTTGCCGCAGGCTTAGACGAGGCCTCGTTCGACGCGCTCTTGGGAACGAACAAACCCTGCACGCGGTTGTTGAACTGCCCAACCGAATACAGCTTAGCCTGATTCGTGGCGAGGTTTACGTCGAGCCTAGTGCCGTGCATCACGTTCTTGTCCTTGGCGAGGACGACGTCGCGTCCCGTAAGCGTGATCAGTTTGCTGTTCACGTCGTAGGTGCCGAAATCGCCGATGGCGCTACCCGAAGGCGAATCGAAAACGATGTTACCGCGGGCTTCGAGCTTAGACGGCTTGCCGTCGGCGGCGATGATTTTCACTTCGTCCGCGCGCATCCGCAGCGTGTCCTGCGTGATCACCACATGGCCGCTATAGATGCCGATATTGGCCTTGATATCGGCCGACAGCATGTCCGAGGTGACGTTGATCGGCTTCGACGTGTCGGTTTTAAGCGGCGCTACGGGCGAAGCAGACGGCGTCGCCGTTGTGGTGGCCGACGCGGCGATGTCATCTTGCGCATGCGCGGACATGATTGTCGCGGCCCACAGCAGCGATACCAGAACGGGCGCTTTCATTTGGGCTTCCCCCCGCTCTGATAGAATACGCTCTTCACGTTGCCTTTGAACAATAGCTTTTTCGTGTTCCGGTGGATTTCGAAGCCATCCGCGGTGAGGGTCCCCAGCGGTCCTTGAACCTCGACAGGCTGCGTACCTTGAACGATGCCGGTTTTCAGATCGACCTGGGCGCTTGGCGCATGTGCCTCATAGCCGTTATCGGAGTAGATGCTGATATTGCCCGCGAGGTTGAGCGTGCGTTTCTCGGGGTCGACTACACCTTTGTCGGACACCACATTGATCCAGGTGCCATCCCTGAGAGTGATGTCGGCTTCCACCTTGTTGAGGAGCGCGCGCTTGGATGATGCGCTTTCCTGCACTGCGCTTTCCGCGGTCACGACAAAGGGCTGGCCGCTGTCGTCGGCGCCTGAAAGCCGCGGATGCGACATACCGAGATCGTTCTCGAGCTTGCCAGTCTTCGAGAAGGTCATGGCGAAGCGCGAGGCCTCGCCGGGCTGGAGCGCGAAGGCGAGCAGGATAGCCGCAATAATGGCTGCCGCGATTGGCAACGCACGCTTCATGATCTGCACAAATCGGCTATAGCGCTGCGCATCGTTGATGGTGTCGCGCGGCGCGGCCCCCCACCGGGCGCGGCGCGCGAGATTCTCAACCCCGGAAGCGCTTGGTTTCGCCTGTGCGCGACGTGGGGCCACTATTGCAGTCCTGCGCGCAGGCAATCGTGGATGTGAATGAGACCGACGGGTTTACGCGTGCTTTCTTCCAGCACGAAGAGGCAGGTGATCCTGGCCTCGTTCATTTGCGCCAGCGCCTCGGCCGCGAGCGTATCGGGCGCTATCGTCTTCGGGTTCCTGGTCATCAGATTGGCAGCCGTCCGATCCATCGGATTGCTCTTGATATGCCGGCGCAGATCACCGTCGGTGATGATGCCCGCGAGCGCGCCGTTCTTGTCGGTGATGCCGACGACGCCGGCAAAACCGTACTGCGCATACGATGTCATCAGCACCAGCACGTCCTTCATCGGCGCCTCGGGCGCGACGGTGGGGAATTTCTCATGCATCAGATCGGAGACGCGGATCAGCGCCTTGCCAAGTGCGCCGCCGGGATGAAGATCGCGGTAGTGATCGGCCGAGAATCCCTTGCGCTCCATCAGCGCCACCGCGAGCGCATCGCCCAGCGCCAGCATCAGCGTGGTCGATGTCGTCGGCGCCATGCCCATGGGACAGGCTTCCTGCGCATGCGGCAGAAGAAGTGCGATGTCTGACGAGCGCAGCAAGGTCGAGTCCGCGCGCCCCGCAATGCCGATCAGCGGAATGGCGAAGCGCTTGGCATAGGTGATGAGGTCCGAAAGTTCTTTCGTCTCGCCCGAATACGACAGCATCAACAGCGCGTCGTCGCGCGTCAGCATGCCCATGTCGCCGTGGCTCGCTTCGGCGGGGTGGATGAACTGCGCGGGCGTGCCAGTGGAGGAAAACGTGGCGGCGATCTTGCGCCCGATATGGCCGCTCTTGCCCATGCCGCTGACGACAACGCGTCCGCGCACGGCCGCCAGCGCGTCAACCGCTCGCGTGAACGAACCGTCGAGGCTTTCGGACAAGGCGGATAACGCCTCGCCGGCAAAGCGCAGCACCCGGCGCGCGGCCTTGAGATCGGCAGCCTCGCGCTCGGCGTCGCTCTGAACCATCGACTTGGTTTTGGTCGGCATCAGCAAATTATGGGCGTCGCCCAAGGCCTTATCAAGGCAGGCCGGCCGCGCTCGTTAATGCGCGAAAATGTCGACTTCCGACCAGCCCGCAAGATCGAGGCTCGCGCGCGCGGGCAGAAAGGCGAAGCAGGCCTGGGCCAGTTGCATACGACCCTCGCGCACCAACATCTCGTCGAGCGCGGTCTTTAACCGGTGCAGATAGGCGACGTCGTTCGCGGCGTAAGCCAGCTGCTGCTCAGTCAGCTTATCCGCGCCCCAGTCGGAGCTTTGCTGCTGCTTGGAAAGATCGACGTCGAGCAGTTCTTTCACCAGATCCTTGAGGCCATGCTTGTCGGTGTAGGTGCGCGCGAGCTTCGACGCGGTGCGCGTGCAATAGATCGGGTTCGCCATCACGCCGATGTAGCGGCGCATCATGGCGAGATCGAAACGCGCGAAATGGAAAATCTTCAGCGTCTTGCGATCGCGCATCAGCTTCTTGAGATTGGGCGCCTGGTACGACGCGCGCGCAAACTGCACGACATGCGCCTGGCCGTCTGCGCCGCACAGCTGCACCAGGCACAAACGGTCGCGGTTGGGATTGAGCCCCAGCGCTTCCGTATCGACCGCCACGGAGCCGCCGAAGTTCAGGCCTTCCGGTAAGTCGCCTTTATGGAGAGTGATTTTCATTTTTCTATTCTTACTTTCGTTATGGCTTGCCGAGCCGTAGCAAGCGAGCCGAGCCCGCCTTCGCCCCGAAATGGGGCTTCGGCGTGACAACCTTCGCTGCGCTCCGCTTGCGAAGGCTGGTGCCCAGAAGAGGACTCGAACCTCCACGCCTTTCAGCGCTAGAACCTGAATCTAGTGCGTCTACCAATTCCGCCATCTGGGCCCAAGGCAATGGTGGTCAAACCCGCTCGGGGCGGGCATATCTAGAAACCGGTTACCACCCTGTCAACGCGAGCGGCGCGCGACCACAAGCCGTCTATCGAATCCCGATTCTTTGGGCTAGAGAGAGCCCGCCAGCATCGTCGCCTCGCGCATGACCACCACGTCCTTCTCCAGCCAACGCCTTGCCACCGTTTTCGGCGGCTCGGGATTCCTCGGCCGCAACGTGGTGCGCGCGCTCGCCAAGGACGGCTGGCGCATTCGCGTCGCCGTGCGCCATCCCGACCGCGCCTATTTCCTCAAGCCTGCGGGGCGTGTGGGCCAGATCCAGATCGTGAAGTGCAATGTGCGCAGCGACGAAGACGTGCGCGAGGCGCTGCACGGCGCACATGCCGCGATCAACCTCGTTGGCATCATCGCGCAGACCGGCAGGCAGCGATTTCAGACGCTGCACGTGGACGCGGCGGACCGCGTCGCGCGCCTCGCCAAAGAGGCAGGCATTCAGCGCCTGCTCCATGTCTCGGCATTGGGCGCCAGCCCAAACGAGCCATCCCAGTATTTCCAAACCTGTTGGGAAGGCCAGGCGCGCGTACGCGAGGCATTCCCGCAGGCCGTCATCGTGCGGCCATCACTTCTGTTCGGGCCCGACGATGATTTCTTCAATAAATTTTCCTGGCTCGCACGCATGCTGCCGGCGCTGCCCCTGATCGGCGGCGGACGCACGCGCTTCCAGCCCGTGTTCGTTGGCGACGTGGCCGCGGCGATCGCGAAACTGCTCGACGACCCGTCGGCCGCAGGCCACGATTACGAATTCGGCGGACCCGAAGTTCTGACCTTCAAACAACTTCTTCAGATGATCCTGAAGGAAACGCACCGCAAGCGGCTTCTTATCCCTATTCCGTTTTTCATCGCGCGCATCCAGGGCGCCATCCTGCAATTCCTGCCGATGAAATTGCTCACGCTGGATCAGGTGCGGATGCTGGAAACAGACTGCTCCGTCCGAAGCAATTTGCCCGGCCTGAAAGAGCTCGGCATCACTCCGACGGCCATCGAAGCCGTCGTGCCGTCTTACCTCTGGCGCTTCCGCAAATCAGGCCAGTTCGAAATCGCCGCCGGCTAGTGCGCCGTCAGCAGCGCCAAGGCCTTCTCGATGTCGGGATCGCGACCCGCGCATAATTCGTCGCGCGTCCACTCGACCCGGATATCCGGCTTCACCGCTTTGTCGCGATAGTCGGTGCCGTCACCGCCCCACACGCCCTGAACGGGAATCGTGACGTGCCACCCGCCGGGCAGATCGAAGGTCTGGCCGCTCAGCAGCGCGCCCGCCGTGGTGCGGCCGACGAGCTTGGCCTTGGTCATTAGACGCATCTGCCAGGCAAAGCCTTCCCCAGCGCTTCCCGTGTCTTCGCCGATTAACACGATCACCGGCTTGGTATAGCGCTTGTCGCCCAAATCGTCGGTCATGAAAACAGCCGCGCCCTTGTTGGCGCCAATGCCCGCAAAAATCGCTTCGTCGGTATAGGCGCCCTTCACTCTTGGCGCTGACTGCACGTCGGACTTCCGCACCGGGTGCTTCAGCTCTTTCAGATAATCGCGTGCGAACAGCCCAACCGCGATTTTCTCGTCGCCACTGAAGTACGAACCGAGCCGCAGCGCGGAGAGGTTGCCACCGCTGTTGGCGCGAATATCGATGATAAGTGCGTCCGCGTCCTTGAGCTCGGCCATGGCCTGATCCGCTAACTCGGCAGCACCGTCATCGAAACGATCAGCGCGGATGTAACCGACCGTCAGCTTGGGCGCGAGCGCGAAGCTACGCCATTCGAAGCCTGGGTGCTGCGGCGGCCAATACGCACCGACGCGTTTCACCTCGTACGCGTGCGTGGCGCCGGCGCAATCCTGCACGTCAACATTGGCGTGTGAACCGAGCGGACCAGGCAATGCCGTCTTGGCCGACAGCAACCGGTCGCCAACATGTATGCCCTTGGCGCGCGCATCCGACAGCGGCGTGACGTCGGTCACAAGATCGGCGCTTCCGATCGTATGGAATTTCACGCCGATGCCGGCGCCCGAAGCAGAAGAACTCGAAGGCGGCACGACATAAAGGTGCGAAGTGCCCAATTCATCCAGCATTTGGGTGACGAGATTTTCGAATTGCGTGTCGTTTTCGATTCCACCGACGCGTGCGCGATAGCGCTTGGCGATCGCCACGAAATCGAGCCCATGGTAGCTGGGGTCGTAGAAATTGCTGTCAATCGTAGTGACCAGCACATCATAAAGCGCGGTATATTTCGCCTTCGGCGCATCGGCCTGAGCCGGAACCGCCAGCGCAACGCCAAACACAACGCCGGCCAAATACCGCAAAGTTTTCATCTCGGATCGCTCCCCGCTCGGCGCGCAAAACGCACGCTCACAATTGGTAGCCGATGCGAGGAGGAGAAGGGGTTCACAATGTGTTGAACTTGGATTCGCTCAAAGATAGATCAGCCCGAACAGCGCCAGCCCCAGCGCAATGCGGTACCAGCCGAAGGGCGCGAGGCCGAAGCGGCCGACAAATGAGATAAAGGTCTTTACGACGATAAACGCGACGATGAACGACACCACGAAGCCGACGGCTATGGTGACGCCTGCACTCCAATCCAGCACCGACCAGTTCTTGTAGAGATCGAAGACGGACGCCCCCAGCATCGTTGGCACGGCGAGATAGAACGTGAACTCGGCCGCCGCCTTGCGTTCCACGCCCAGCATTTCGCCGCCCAAAATAGTCGCACCTGAACGTGAGACACCGGGAACCAGCGCCAGCAACTGGCAGAAGCCGATCTCGAGGCATGTCAGCAGCGGCAGATGATCGCCGTGGCGATAGCGCGGGTTGGGCGCGATACGCTCGAGCAGAAGGATGAGTATCCCGCCCACCAGCGTGGTCGCGGCGATGACGACAATGGCGACCGCAGGATCGAACAACACGTTCTTGATGAAGCCGTGCAGAGCCGCGCCCGCGATCGCCGAGGGCAGAAACGCCACCAATATGCCGAGCGCGAATTGGCGCGCGCGCGGGTCCCTCGGCAGACCAACCGTAACGCTCCAGAATTTGCGCCAATACGCCACCACCACGGACAGAATGGCGCCGAACTGAATGACGATGGGAAACACGTCGCCTGGCGGCTTGAACCCCAGCATGTTCTGCACGAGCAGAAGATGCGCGGTGGACGAAACGGGAAGAAATTCGGTCAGCCCCTCTACGAGGCCCAGGAGTATTGCGTCCCAAATGTCCTGCATGCGGCGTGCCCCGTGCGGCCAGCGACTATGGCTGTTTCCCCTTTCGCCGACAATGTTACCTTGGCCCTATGAGCCACGAGCACGGCGCTGCGCCCAAGGTCCGCGACCCCGTTTGCGGGATGAGCATCGATCCCGCGACCGCCAAGGGCGGGCGCATCCATTACAAGGAAGTGGATTACTATTTTTGCTCGCAGGGTTGCGCGGACAAGTTCCGCGCCTCGCCGGAGAAATATCTTAGTCCGGCCCCTGCCGCGCCCGAAGCGGCTGCCGTCATCTACACCTGCCCGATGCATCCGCAGATCCGGCAGATGGGTCCCGGTTTCTGTCCCATCTGTGGCATGGCGCTTGAGCCCGTCAATCCGGCCCTCGAAACGGATCAACGCGAACTCCGCGACATGACGCGGCGATTCTGGATCGGCCTCGCACTGACGATCCCTGTCTTCGTTTCGACGACGGCACGCGAGTTTGCCGGCATCGCGCCGGCCGCTGTCACGCTCTTGCAATGGCTGGAATTCGCGCTGACGACGCCCATCGTGCTGTGGGCGGCATGGTCGTTCTTCGTCCGCGGCTGGGCGGGCTTTCGCAATCTGCATCCCAACATGTTCTCGCTGATCGCCCTGGGCGTGGCCACGGCCTATGTCTCCAGCGGCGTCACGCTGATCATCGGCCTTGGCGCGACAACGCATATCTATTTCGAAGCCGCCGCGGTCATCGTCACGCTGGTGCTGCTGGGGCAAGTGTTTGAACTTCGCGCACGCACGCGCACGGGTGCGGCAGTTCGCGCGCTGCTTAATCTGGCGCCGAAACAGGTGCGGCGCCGCACGGCTTCCGGCGAAGAAACCGTTCCCTTGAGCGCGGTGGCCAAGGGCGACGTGCTGGTCGTGCGCCCGGGCGAAGCCGTGCCGGTCGATGGAAGCGTGCTCGAAGGCGAAAGCGCCGTCGATGAATCCATGCTTACCGGCGAATCTCTGCCTGTCACCAAAACACCTGGCGCGAAAGTCACGGGCGGCACGCTGAATGGACAAGGCATGCTGGTCATGCGGGCCGAGCGCATCGGCGCCGAGACAATGCTGGCCAAAATCGTGGCCCTGGTCGCCGAGGCGCAGCGCAGCCGCGCGCCGACGCAAGCGCTGGCCGATGCGGTGTCAGCCTGGTTCGTGCCAGCGGTCATTGTCATCGCCATTGCCGCCTTCGCGGTTTGGTATGTCTTCGGCCCGGAGCCGCGCTTCGGCTTTGCGCTGGTGGCAGCGGTAGCCGTTCTGATCATCGCCTGCCCCTGCGCGCTCGGGCTTGCCACCCCTATGTCCGTGATGGTGGCTGTTGGCAAAGGCGCGCAGGCCGGCGTTCTGGTACGCAACGCGCAATCGCTCGAGCGGCTGGCCGCGGCGGATGCGCTCGTCATCGACAAAACGGGCACGGTGACCGAGGGAAAACCGAAAGTCATCGCGGTGCGCGCGGCGGCTGGCGCAAACGAAAACGAAGTGTTGGCGCTTGCGGCGGCGCTTGAAGCCAAGAGCGCGCACCCACTGGCGCAGGCCATCGAGGCGGCAGCAAAAGAAAAATCCTTGCCGCTGCCCGCGATCGAAAAATTCGAGAGCATTACTGGCCAGGGACTGAAAGCGCTCACAAACGGAAAGATCGTGCTTGTCGGTCGTCCCGAACTGCTCACGAGCAACGGCGTTGATCCGGCACCGCTCAAGGAAGCTGCCGAGACGTTGCGCGGACAAGGCGCCACCGCTGTCTTTGTTGCGAGCGATGGTCGGCTTGTTGGCATTGTCGCGGCGAAAGATCCGATGCGCGCGCGTGCTCGCGAATTGTTGGACAGTCTTAGCACCGATGGCATGAGCATCACACTTGCAACCGGCGATGCGGAAGCAACTGCACGCGCTATTGCCCGCGAGGCAGGCCTCGACAACGTCATCGCCAGCCAGACTCCACAATCGAAGGCGGAGATGGTGCGTAAGCTGCATGCACAGGGTCATGTCGTCGCCTTCGCTGGCGACGGCGTGAACGACGCGCCCGCACTCGCGGCGGCGGACGTCTCGATAGCCATGGGCACGGGTTCCGATGCCGCCATCGAGGCGGCAGGTCTCACGCTTCTCAAAGGCGATCTTTCCGCTTTGGTGCGGGCGCGAAAACTCGCCCGCGGCGCCGTGACAAACATGAAACAGAACCTGTTTTTTGCCTTCGTGTACAACGCATTGGGAATTCCGGTCGCAGCGGGCGTGCTCTACCCCTTCACCGGAATGTTGCTCTCGCCCATGATCGCGGCAGCAGCCATGAGCCTCTCGTCCGTTTCCGTCATTGCCAATGCGCTGAGATTGCGAAGCCTGCGTTTATGATTTCCGAAAATGAGACCAGACTTGATCTGATGGCCGCGATCGATGCGTGGCTGCGCCGATTTTGCTGGTCGCTATGGAACCGCGGCGATGAAAAATTTCCATGGGTGCGGCGCACGCTGGTCGCACTTTTCATCGGGCTGTTCTGCCTGCCCGTTCTCGTCATCATGATTTACCGCTTCGCGCCGCCGCCTTTCACGCCGCTGATGTTTGCCACGGCGGTCGAGGATGGCGCGGTACATTGGAATTATGTGCCGCTGGAACAGATCTCGCCCTATCTGGTGAAGGCCGTCATCGCCGCCGAAGACGAACGCTTCTGCGATCATAATGGCTTCGACTGGAAGGCGATCGATCGCGCGCTAAAGCACAACGAACGCAGCAAGCGCTTGCGCGGTGCCAGCACCATCAGCCAGCAGACGGCGAAAAATCTTTTCCTGCCCTCCTCACGCAATTGGCTGCGCAAAGGGGTCGAGGCCTATCTCACTGTGCTGATCGAGGCGCTGTGGCCCAAGCGCCGCATCATCGAGATGTATCTCAACATCGTCGAATGGGGGCACGATCGCTTCGGCGCGGAAGCCGCGGCACGCGGCTATTTCGGCAAGTCCGCTGCGCGGCTCAATGCGCTTGAGGCAGTCCGTTTGGCCGCGGTGCTGCCCAGCCCCGATCGCTGGCGGGTGAATAATGCGGGCCCCTACGTATCGGGGCGCAGCAACCAGCTGATCTGGCGCGTGGCTGGCGTCAGCCGCGATGCGCTCTCGAAGTGCGTTTACAATAGAACTATTCCTCTCCCGTTCACGGGGGAGGTCGATCCTGCGCAGCGAAGCGGAGCAGGATCGGGCGGGGGGCCAAGGGTCTTTCCGTTCCTTAGGCCGGTGGAATTTCCCCCCTCCCGAAAAATCTCGCTCCGCTCGATTTCTCGACCTCCCCCGTAAACGGGGGAGGAAAGAGAAGCTTGGCGTAGACCCGCGGATAATGTTCTAGATTGCCCGCATGCGCCGCCTCGTTCACATCACGTTGTCGCCCGCCTGCCGCACGGCGCGCCTCGTGCTGGGCGAAAAGCGGTTGGCCTGCGATTTGGTGCAGGCGGATGACCCGCTGGCGCATCTGCCCATGTTCGTCGATCTCGACGGCAGGATGATCGCAGGGCTTTGGGCCATCATCGATCATCTTGAGGGCGCCCATCCCGAGCACCCACTGGTGCCCGACGACGCAGTCGAGCGCGCGGAAGCATTGCGCCTGTTCGATTGGGCGATGACGACTTTCCACGAGCTGGTGACAAAGCGCATCGTCTTCGAGAAAGGCACGCAATCGCAGACGGGCGCGGCCTCGCGCCGCGCGCCCAACATGGAGACGGTGCGCATGGGGCGCGACGCGTTGCGCGCGAGCCTTGCTGAGCTTGCGTCGCTGGCCGAGGCGCGCGGGTTCCTGGCGGGCCGCGAGATCAGCCTGGCCGATCTGGGATTGGCCGCGCATCTTTCGGCGCTGGATTATTTCGGCGAAGTGCCATGGGCGGAAATCCCCGCCATCACGGAATGGTACACGCGGTTGAAGTCGCGGCCTTCGTTCCGGCCGCTGCTGTCGGATCGCGTGCCTGGACAACCGCCGGCCTTGCACTATGCGGAGCTCGATTTCTAAGAAAATTCGCGCGCGGGCGCGCGAAGAAGGTTTCGACACGGTCGGCTTCGCGCGCGCGGCCGCGCCCGCTGGCGCGCGCGAGGGCCTGAGTGCGTATCTTGCGCGCGGGGCTCACGGCGACATGGCATGGATGGAGACGACGCATGAGCGCCGCGCCGATCCGCAAGTCCTGTGGCCCGAAGCGAAGAGCATCATCGCGCTTGGCGTGAACTACACGCCCGCAAGCGATCCGATGGCGAACCTTTCGCGGCGTGAGCGCGGCGTGATCTCGTGTTACGCGCAAGGCGACGATTATCATGACGTCATCAAGAAGCGGCTGAAAGTTTTTGGTGGATGGATCGCCAGCGAATTCGGCGGCGAGGTGAAAATTTTCGTCGACACCGCGCCGGTGATGGAAAAGCCGCTGGCGCAGGCAGCAAACCTTGGCTGGCAAGGCAAGCACACCAATCTGGTGAGCCGCGAGTTCGGCTCGTGGCTGTTTCTTGGCTCGATCTTCACCACGCTCGATATCGAACCTGATGCGGCGGAGGAGGATCACTGCGGCACCTGCCAACGCTGCCTCGACATCTGCCCGACCAAGGCATTCCCCGCGCCTTACAAGCTCGATGCGCGGCGCTGCATTTCCTATCTCACTATCGAGCATAAGGGGCATATCGCCGAAGAATTCCGCAAGCCAATCGGCAACCGCATCTATGGCTGCGACGATTGCCTGGCGGTCTGCCCGTGGAACAAGTTCGCGGCTGCCAGCCGCGAAGCCGCATTCGCGCCGCGCACGGAATTGGCCGCGCCGCTGCTCAAAGAGTTTGCGCTGCTCGACGACGCGTCTTTCCGCGAAATCTTTCGCGGCTCGGCCATCAAGCGTGTGGGCCGCGACCGCTTCGTGCGCAATGTGCTGATTGCGATTGGCAACAGCGGGGACGCAAGTCTCGCGCCCACTGCCGAGAAGCTGCTTTTTGATGCCTCGCCGCTGGTGCGCGCGATGGCCGTATGGGCGCTTAAGCAATTGCTGCCTTCATCTTCGTTCATGAAACTCGCAGGCGTTCATGCGCCGCGCGAGCACGACAACGACGTCGCCAGAGAGTGGGACATTCCGGCGCTCGCCGCTTCCTGAATGGTTTTTGGGAGATAAGTCTAGGTGGTGTTCACAGCGCCGCGCTGCAAGACCTGAGCGAAAATATTTTTTGTAACCATGAATAGCCTCCCCCCTTGAGGGGGAGGCAGATTTTTGCGTCAGCAAAAATCGGTGGGGGGCTGCGAAGCGACTACCCCTCCCCGAAATTTGCTCTGGCAAATTTCGACCCTCCCTCAAGGGGAGGATGGACTTTGGAAATTCGAATCCAACCCCTCAAGATACTTTTTGGCAGCTGCCGCGGCGGCACTTCCCGGCGCCGCCGTCAGCGTCTGCTGCCAGTCCGCGCGGGCGCCCGCCTTATCGCCTGCCGCGAACTTCATCGTACCGCGCTCGACAAGTGCGTCCCCAAACACTGGGTTGAGCGCGAGTGCCGCGTCGATGTCGGCGCGCGCTTCGGCCTTATGTCCCTGCGCCGAACGCGCGCTTGCGCGCAGCACGAGAATTTCGGGATTGGTCTTGTTCAACTCGTTCGCGTGGCTGAGATCGGCTTCCGCCGAGGCCCAATCTTTGCGCATGGCGCGGGCGCTGGCGCGATCGATCAACACATCCACATCGTTGGGCGTGAGCGCGAGCGCCGACGTCAGCGCGCCATCCGCGTTCTGCGCCTGCCCCGCCATCAGCCAGGCATTGCCGGCCTGGGCGAAGAAGGTCGCGCGCTGGGCCGGCGCCACGGGAAGCTGCGCCAGCATTTCGAGTAGAGCCGCAGCCTCCGCCGGCCGTTTAAGCGCGATCAGGGCCAGCGCTGCACAATGATCGGCCGCTGCCCCGCCTCCGCGCGCTTTCAAACTCTCGGCTTGCGACAACGCTGCATCGGGATTCACCGGAATGGCCGCCACGCATTGGTTGTACTGCGTGCTCGCGGGCCATGCAGCTCCGCTCGCCAGCAAAAGCAACGCGCCAGCCACGTAAAGTGCCTTGCCCATGCATAAGCAGAACGCGCCGCCGGCACGTGCTGTCAACCCCTTCCCGTTCCGCATCAAATAGGCGATTGTTTCGCATACCCCTCATGAGCAAGCCCAATACAAGCGCCGCATCCAAACCTGCCGTGTTGCAGGTCATTCCCATGCTGGATGCGGGCGGCAGCGAACGCACCACCATAGAAATCGCGCAGGCACTTTCCCGCGACGGCTTCCGCGCGCTGGTGGCAAGCGAAGGCGGCCGCATGGAAAAAGAGCTGGCCGACGCAGGTGGTGAACTTATCCGCGTGCCCATCGAAACCAAGCAGCCGGGAAAAATGCTCGCCAACGTCAACCGGCTCTTCAAGATTATCCGCGATCACGACATCGCCCTCGTTCACGCGCGCAGCCGTGCGCCGGCGTGGAGCGCATTCTTCGCCGCCAAGCGTGCGCGCATTCCCTTCGTCACCACGTTTCATGGGATTTATGGCACCGAGGGCGCATTCAAGCGCTTCTACAATACGGTGATGCTGCGCGGCGATGCGGTGATCGCCAACTCCGAATGGACGGCGCGCCACATCCGCGAGACTTACCGCACCAAGCCGAAACGGCTTGCCATCATCCCGCGCGGTGTCGACCTCGACCGCTTCGATCCCGGCGGCGTAACGCCCGACCGCATCGTGCGCCTGCGCGCGGCGTGGGCGGGCGACGGACAGCGTGTGGTGTTGTTGCCGGGGCGGTTGACGCGTTGGAAGGGGCAAACGGTTTTTCTGGAAGCGTTGGGCAAGCTGCAACGCGCCGGCCATCTCAATGGCGTGCGTGCCGTGATCGCGGGCGACGCGCAGGGCCGCGAGAGCTACGTCGCCGAGCTCATCACCATGATGGCGGACAAGGGGCTCAACAATATCGTCGTCATTGCAGGCCATGTGAACGACATGGCCGCCGCTTATCTTGCAGCCGATATCGTGGTCTCGGCCTCCACCGATCCCGAAGCATTTGGCCGCGCCGCCGCCGAGGCGGCCGCCATGGGAAAGCCCGTTATCGCCACCGACCACGGCGGCGCGCGCGAGACGGTGATCTCGGGCGAGACCGGCTTGCTGGTGCCGCCGGGCGATGCCGACGTGCTCGCCTCGGCAATCGACGAACTGCTTAACCGCAGCGAAGCCGATCTGGACGAAATGGGCCGCCGCGGCCGGGCCCACATCGCCACGCGCTACACCGTGGACCGCATGTGCGCGGACACGCTGGCGCTGTATCGGGAAGTGCTATCATTATAAGCCATTGTTTTAGTTGCTATTATTTGCGCCTCTTTAATTGGTTATTCCGTAAATAAAGAAAAATCATCTTTTCTTTATTAGTCCCACACGCTAATTAAGCGGGCGAAAGAATCAACCATTCGAGATGGCGGACCCACAAAAATCACGAACAGGGCATTTCGCTACAATCGCCACTATCGGCGAAGAGCGCGCACGCGCTTTCGTCCCTTCTCCCCTTCCGCCCGATCCTCCAATTCGATTGGACGGCCTGCTCAACCGGCTGAGCGCAGCGGATAGAGCATTGGGACGGCTCGACGGCGTATCGACACTGCTGCCAAACAAGGAATTGTTTCTCTACATGTATGTTCGGAAGGAAGCCGTTCTCTCCTCCCAGATCGAAGGCACCCAATCCACTCTCTCCGACCTTCTCCGGTTTGAAACCGAAGCCACTGAAGGAAACCCGATCGATGACATTCGGGAGGTCTCGAATTACGTCAAAGCAATGATGCATGGCCTAAAACGACTACATGACCTTCCTCTCTCCTTGCGGCTCATTCGCGAGATCCATTCCCAACTGCTGGACAGTGGGCGTGGCGCATCACAATATCCTGGGGAATTCCGCACGACGCAAAACTGGGTGGGCGGAACGAGGCCCGGTAACGCAATATACGTACCGCCGCCTCCAAACGAAATGAAAGCCTGCCTCGATGCTTTCGAGAAATTCTTGCATCTTGACACGCCGTCCTTACCTCCGCTCGTGAAAGCAGGGCTCATTCACGTACAATTCGAATCCATTCATCCATTCCTTGATGGCAATGGACGTGTGGGACGCTTGCTCATCACCCTTTATCTCTGCGCTCAGAAAGTTCTCACGCAACCATTACTGTATTTGAGTTTCTACTTCAGGAGGCATCGCGCCGACTATTACCGGCTTCTGCAAGAGGTGCGAGAACAAGGTGCCTGGGAAAACTGGCTTGAGTTCTTCCTCGATGGAGTCGCCGAAACGGCAAATCAAGCATTCGAAACGGCAAATAAGATTGCCGATCTCTTCAAGTCGGACCGGTCGCGCATCAGTGCTTCAGGCGAAAGAGTGGGATCAGCGCTTCAAATCCACGATCTGATGCGAACGAAACCATTCATTACATCAACCACAGCAACGAAACAGACGGGCCTGACCATGCCGACAGTAAATGCCGCCATCGAGCTGCTGCTCAAGCTCGGCATCGTCGAAGAAGTTACCGGAAAGCGACGGGGGCGCGTGTATGGATACAGAGCGTACCTATTACTTCTCGGCGACGGCGCGAGTCCCAAGCATGCCCCTTCGTCAACTTGACTTTCGGGCTCACGCTGCCGATTGATCGAACGGATAGGAGATAGCAAGTTTGGGTTCGCCTGCCGCCACGGAAATCGTTATCACCCTGCCCGACGGCAAGGTGATGAAACTTGCGCGCGGGTCGACGGGCAACGACGTCGCGGCCGCCATCGGCCCCGGCCTCGCCAAGGCGGCACTTGCCATCGAGGTCGACGGCAAGATCTGGGACATCTACCGCCCCATCGAAGCGGACGCGCGCGTGCGTATCATCACGCGCAAGAGCGACGAAGCGCTCGACATGATCCGTCACGATGCGGCGCATCTGCTCGCCATGGCGGTGCAGGAGCTTTATCCCGGGACCAAGATCACCATCGGTCCCACCATCGAGGACGGCTTCTATTACGACCTCGATCCACCGAAGCCGTTTGTGCCGGAAGATCTGCCGAAGATCGAAAAGCGCATGCACGAGCTGGTGGCCGCCGACGTCAAGACGCGGCGCGAAGTGTGGCCGCGCGACAAGGCGACCAAGCACTACGAAAAAGCCAACGAGCCTTACAAGGTCGAACTGATCCGCGATCTGCCGCCGAGCGAGGACGTCAGCGTCTATTATCACGGCGATCATTGGCACGATCTCTGCCGCGGTCCGCATTTCGCCAGCTCGGGAAAAATCGGCCAGGCGTTCAAACTGACCAAGATCGCAGGCGCCTATTGGCGCGGCGATTCAAAGCGCCCGCAATTGCAGCGCATCTACGGCACCGCCTGGCGCGATGAGAAAGAGCTCGCCGACTACCTGCACCGGCTTGAGGAGGCCGAGAAGCGCGATCACCGCAAGCTTGGACGCGAGCTCGAGCTTTTCACCTTCTCACCCGATGTCGGCGCAGGGCTCCCGCTGTGGATGCCGAACGGCATGGTCATTCGTCAGGAGCTGGAATTTCTCGCACTCCAGGAAGAGCGCAAGGAAGGCTATGTGCGCGTGGCAACGCCGCATATCACCAAGGAAGCGCTTTATATCCGTTCGCGCCACCTGCCCTATTACAAGGACAGCATGTATTCGCCGCTCGATATCGAGGGCGAGAATTATTACCTGCGGCCGATGAATTGCCCGCATCACCATATGATTTATCTGGCGACCCAGCATTCCTATCGCGAGTTGCCGATCCGCCTCGCCGAATACGGACAGGATTACCGCTTCGAAGCGTCGGGCGGATTGTCGGGGCTGATGCGCGTGCGCGGCTTCTGCATGAACGATGCGCATATCTATTGCCGCTACGATCAGGCGAAAGACGAATTCCTCCGCGTCATCCGCCTACACGCCCGCTATTACGACCTGATGGGCATCAAGGAATATTACATGCGGCTGTCGCTGCCCGATCTCCACAAACTCGACAAATATGTCGACGATCCGGAGAAGTGGCTGGCCGCGCTCAAGATCATCAAGGAAGCGATGGCCGAGTCCGGCTTCAAATATGACGAGGCCGAAGGCGAGGCCGCGTTCTACGGACCGAAGATCGATTTCATGATCCGCAGCGTCATCGGTACCGAATACGCGATCTCGACCAACCAGCTCGATTTCCTGGCGACCACGACGTTCGGCCTCAGTTATATCGGCGAAGACGGCGGCGAGCATCCGCTTTACGTCATCCATCGCGCGCCGTTGGGCACGCATGAGCGCTTCACCGCGTTCCTGACGGAACACTACGCCGGCGCCTTCCCCACCTGGCTCGCGCCGGTGCAGGCGCGTGTCATTCCCATCACCGACCGCGTGCACGACTACGCGCACAAGGTGCGGGAAAAATTGTTTAACGAACCGGTTGTAAATGGCACCGCAGGCTTGCGCGTGGATATCGACCTTTCGGCCGAACGCATGCAGCGCAAGATCTTCGAGGCGCAAACCAAGAAAATCCCCTACATGCTGGTAATCGGCGACCGCGAAGCGGAGCAGGGCACCATCGCCGTGCGCTTGCGCTCCGGCAAAGATTTGGGACCCATGCCGGTGGAGAAATTCATCTCCCGTATCAAGCGCGAAGCAGAATCCCGTCAGGATGAGGCCGCGTAGCCCTTGCTTGATGGCGGCGTTTCATATTCTCATATGTGCGTCTGGCGCTGGTTTCACGCGCCTAACCCAAGGGGATGACATCCGCGAGCATTGAACCAAAACGTCAACCGCGCGGCTTCATCGGCCCGCGGCATGCATTTGTGTTGTCTGAACCGAACTGAAAGGAGCCTGTCATAGTTCGCAGAGTAGCGCAGCAGACGCCGCCGCCCGCCAAAGGCGGCCCGCGCGTCAACGGAGAAATCGCTTCCCGCACGATCCTGCTCATTGGAGCAGAAGGTCAGAAACACGGCGAAATCGGAATCGAAGAAGCCCTCGCCATGGCCGAGGAGCAAGGCTACGACCTGGTCGAAGTGTCGCCAGGCGTGAAGCCGCCCGTGGTCAAGATGATGGACTTCGGCAAGTACAAATACGAACAGCAAAAGAAAGCCGCCGAAGCGCGCAAGCACCAGAAGGTCATCGAGATCAAGGAGATCAAGATGCGCCCGACCATCGATCGTCACGATTACGACGTGAAGATGCGGGCGATAAAGCGCTTCTTCGAGGAAGGCGACAAGGTGAAGGTGACGCTCAGATTCCGCGGGCGCGAGATGGCGCACCAGCATCTCGGCATGGAGCTGCTGGGGCGCATTCAGAAGGACCTCGACGCCATCGCCAAGATCGAATCCTATCCCAGGATCGAAGGCCGCCAGATCATGATGGTGCTGGCGCCGCGGTAGGCTTCGTTTAGCAATTTGGGAACATTTTAATATGCAGGACGATTTTTCTGATCTGCGTTACCGTGGCAACATTTGCATTTCAGGTCTTACAGCTGCGGGAAAAACGACTCATAGTCATCTGTTGGCCGGTGAGTTCGGCTTAACATATGTTTCTGGTTCTCAAATCCAACTTAACTTTATGGGTGTGTCGCCGATCCAATCTAAGGACTTCTGGATAACGGACGAAGCGAAGAGATACTGGAACGAAAAAGAATTCGCACGCATAGATTCAGAATTGCTACGCCTCGAAGGAATTAGCCAGGGGTATGTATTTGATACGAGCACAATGCCTTGGCGTCACCGAAAACCGGCGCTCTGTATCTGGTTAAGATCTGACCTCAAATCGAGAATAACAAAAGCCATCGTGTCCCATCGGAGCCTCAGTCGAATACCGTTCGAGTCTTATCAAGCAAAAGTCGAACAAAAAGATGCGACAACGTTGGCTCTCTATAATAAATTATACGGGATAAATATCGGAACCGACCTATCGTGCTTTGACTTAATTCTCGACATCAACTCTGCCATAAATGAACCAACGTTAGAAGCCTCGATGAACAGTATCGCCCTCGTGCACGACGTTATTCGACCCGCTGTCGGATGGTACCTAACAGGACATCGACGCTTTCGCAGAGACCTGGAGGAAGCGGTAAAACGTCACAATCACCTGGTAATTTTTAATAACCTAATTGAAAGATCGATTTGTCAGGAAGCAGAGACGTCATAATGACATTGGACGTGGACATAGCAATTGGAAATTTAGTCATTTCAACGATCACTGCCTTTAGCGCGCTTTACATTGCATACGCTGCACTTCTTCATACTGCCAAGCCAAAAATAGACATTGGCTTAATATCAGCCCAACCTATTCCGTGTTCCCAAGACTCTATTATCATCTTCGAAATAACAAACGTTGGATATTGGTATGCGTGCGCCCCTGCACTCAACATTTTTATATATTGCAATTTCGATCCAAGATTTGAACTTCATGAGCTTAGGTACGGATCGTCACAAGAAATTTCTAATAAGCATGTAAGGGTTGGTAAGAATGGACTGAAATTCATACGAGCCAAGCGCCTAAAACTAGTCCACAAAGGCGAGACAGAGCAGATACACATGTACGTCAAAGCACCAGCAACAGCGGGACTTTATCGAGTGATAATTAGTGCGTTTTCTGAAAATGGGGCAAACTTTCACCAACAATTTGATCTTCGATGTGTGGCCTAGTGTTGTCGTTTTTCTCCGATGCCTTCCAATTAATACTTCTCTAGTTCGCCGCGCTGAGTAGCCGCGTCAGCATCGCCGGATCGATGTTGCCGCCGGAAATGACGATGGCGATCGTTTTCCCGCGCGCATTGAAGGCGCCGGACAAAAGGGCCGCCAAGGCAGCAGCACCTCCAGGCTCCACCACCAATTTCAGTTCGCGCGCGGCGTAGCCGACCGCCTTCACCAGAAGATCGTCCGTAACGGCAAGGCCAGACGCACTGCGCTCGCGCAGGATGGCGAAAGGGATATGGCCCGGCGCGGTCGACATCAGCGCGTCGGCGATGCTTTCTCCCTTGGGCTGCGCGGCCACGCGCTGGCCCGCCTTGAGCGATAGCCGCGCGCCGTCGAAGCCTTCCGGCTCGACGGTCACGACGCGCGTCTTGGGGCTTGCCACACTCAGCGCCAGCGCAATGCCGGAGGTCAGTCCGCCGCCGCTGCACGGCGCCAGCACGTTATCGAGCGCAGCGCCGGCGGCTTTTGCCTGCGCCGCTATCTCGAGGCCGATCGTTCCCTGCCCTGCGGCGATGTCGGGGTCGTCGAAGGATGGGACGACAATAGCGTCGCGTTCACCGGCAATTCGCGCCGCAATTTCTTCGCGGGACTCGCGCTTGCGGTCATAGGTCACGATCTCCGCGCCATATGAACGCGTGTTCTCCATCTTGATGCGCGGCGCATCGGCGGGCATGACGATGACGGCAGGCATATTCAGTAGCTTGGCAGCGGCCGCCACACCCTGCGCATGATTGCCGGAGGAGAACGCCACCACGCCCTTTTCGCGTTCGGCGGTCGTGAGCTGCGACAGGCGGTTATAGGCGCCGCGAAACTTGAACGAACCGGTGCGTTGCAAAGTCTCCAGCTTGAGGAAGACGCGGCCCCCTGTGCGTTCGCTCAGCAGCGGGCTTTCCACCAACGGCGTTAAAACGGCGAACCCGGCGATGCGGCCAGCCGCCGACACGACGTCGGCATAGGTCGGGATGGTCAGCGGCGACTTCATGGAAGGAAACTAGCACGCTGCCCAAATGCTGCCTCACCCGCTGTGCTAGGGATATGCATGCGTCTGGCCGCCGCACTGTTCGTCCTTGTCTTCGCCCTGCCCGCGCAGGCGGCATCGGCGCCGCCCAAAGTGCTGGTCTCGATCAAGCCCATCCATTCCATCGTGGCCGCCGTCATGGGCGATACCGGAAAGCCGGACTTGCTGATCGGGGGCAATGCCTCGCCGCATTCCTATGCGCTGAAGCCGTCGGACGCGCGCAAGATCGCTTCGGCCCAGGCGATCTTCTGGGTGGGGCCGGTGCTCGAGACCTTCCTCCAGCGCCCCTTCGCCACGCTGGCACCAAAGGCCCGCATCGTGGCGCTTTCAGAAGCGGACGGCGTGTTGCGCGTGCCCGCCCGCCGCGGCGGGTTGTGGCAAGCTGCCGCCGACCATCCGGACAAATTGACGGGCATCGACGGCCACAACTGGCTCGATCCGCGCAACGCGTCGGCCATGGCGCACGCAGTCGCGGACACCCTTTCCTCGATCGACCGCGAGCGCGCGGCCATTTACGAACGCAACGCCGACGCCTTCGAGGCCCGCATGCAGCACCTTGATATCGTGCTGGCGCGCGAGCTCGCCCCCGTGCGGCCCAAGGCCTACATCGTGTTCCACGACGCCTTTCATTACTTCGAACTGCGCTACGGCCTATCGCCGGCCGGCGCCGTCACCGTTGCTGCCGACCGCCCCGTGGGCGCACGCCGCATCCAGTCACTACGCAACACGATCAAGCGGGCCCACGCCATTTGCGTGTTCTCGACGCCACAATATCCACCGAAACTGGTTTCGACACTGACCGAAGGGACCGACGCGCGCATAGGCGTGCTCGACGATATCGGCGCGGACATTCCAGCGGGACCATCGCTTTACGAGACCCTGATGCACCGCATCGCGGGCTCATTGGTCGCATGCTTGGCGCCCCCCACCGCCGCCAAAATCCCTTAGCGCGCGAAGCCGGACGGCGTTATATGGGCGCAGCCTGGCGATCCGCCGGGCGCGATCACAACCCGCTCGATCACGGAGCGACCGCATGCTGAAGGCCTATCAGCAGATCAATGGCGGCCTGAAGGGCACGGCCATTGCGGAAGGCGAGCCCATTCCCGCGGGCACGCTGTGGATCGACTTGCTCAATCCCACGGTCGAGGAACGCCAGCGCGTGGGCCTCTCGCTGGGCACCGACATGCCGACCCGCGCCGACATGGAAGAGATCGAGCTTTCGAGCCGCCTCTATTCCGAAAACAACAGCCTGTTCATGACCGCGATGATCTTGGCCCACATGGACACCGACTTGCCGTTGGCCGACGCCGTGACCTTCGTGCTGTCGCAGGAAAAGCTGGTGACCCTGCGCTATATCGACCCGCAACCCTTCCGCACATTTGCGCTGCGCTGTGAGCGCTCGATAGTGCCCACGACGAAGCCTGAAATGGTTCTGGTGCAGCTGCTCGATATCATCATCGACCGCATGGCCGACATTCTCGAGCGCGCGGGCACGGATGTTGAGGCCATTAGCCGCGAGATTTTCGATCCTGAAGCCGAGATAAGAATTGCGCGGCGCGATTTCCGTGGAATTTTACGCCGGCTCGGCACCAAGCATGGGCTGACCTCGAAGATGCGCGAGAGCTTGCTCACCATCAACCGCATGATGACATTCCTCAATCAGGCGACCGACAACAAGGCGCAGAAGGACGTGCACGCGCATATCAAGACGCTGACGCGCGACGTGCTGTCGCTGCAAGATCACTCAACGTTCATCGCCACCAAGCTCAGCTATCTGCAGGACGCAACGCTCGGCCTCATCAACAACGAGCAGAACAACATCATCAAGATCATGTCGGTGGCGGCCATCGTCTTCCTGCCGCCGACTCTGTTCGCGTCCATCTGGGGCATGAACTTCCATTTCATGCCGGAGCTAAGCTGGCCCTGGGCCTATCCCATCGCGATCGTGTTGATCGGCGTGTCGGGAATCCTGCCGTATTTCTATTTCAAGCACCGCGGCTGGCTGTAAGAATCGTCTCGATCAGATCGGCATAGGACATGTTGGCGCGCAGCGCGGAGGCATAGAGCGCGCAATCGAGCGCGAGGCTCGGATTGGGATTGATCTCCAGGATGAAGGGTGTGCCCTTCGCGTCCACGCGGAAATCCACGCGCGCATAACCTGAAAGGCCGAGCAGAGCAAACGTCTGCAGTGCGAGTTGCGAGAGCTTCGTGTGCAGCACGGGCTCCTGCACGCCATCAAATTTCCAGACGGTGCGCGCGTATTCCGAAGAAGCCGCATTCCATTTTGCGCTGTCGCTCATGATGCGGGGGCGGCCGTCGTCCCAATTTTCGAAGACCATCTCCGCAACCGGTAGGGCGCGCGGCGCCCCACCATCTTCAATCACGGCGACATGGAATTCGCGGCCGTCGATGAATTCTTCGGCGAACCAGCGCCCACCATGCGCAGCCTGGCAATGCTCGGCGCGCGCGAGAACGGCGGCGCGGCCGTCGGCCACGGCGCCATCATCGATGGCCAACGAAGAATCCTCGTCGACCGATTTTACGATCCAGCGTCCGCCATCCACGCCGCTCCAGTCGGGCGGCGTGGCCCAGCGCGGGGTCGACAAGCCGGCCGCGGCCAGCACTTGCTTCGTCAGCACCTTGTCGCCGCCGACCATCATCGCGGCTGCATCAGTGCCCGTGTAGGGCACGCCCAGCTCGGTCAGCATGGAGACCGCAATAGAAGCGTAGCTCCCCCTGCCCCACACGGCTTCCACCATATTGAACACAACATCGGGGCGCTCGCGCGCGATCAAGGCCTTCAGCGCCTCACGATCGGGTTTGAACGGCGCGTGGCTGACCTGATGGCCTTTGGCCCTCAACGCTTGGGCAATGATGGGTATCTGCGCGAGCGTGTCCTGCTCGTCCGAGGGCGCATCGGGCTGAACGTCGGAATGGAGGATGAGCACCCGCATGCGGGTTACGCCGCGGCGCGGCGTCTCACTAGCTCCGGATGGCGCTTGAGGAACGATGCGATGAACAGCCCGATCAACTGCTGATAAGAAACATTGTGCCGGTCGGCGATCAGGCAGAGATCGGACCAGTCGGGCGTGATGCCGGCCAGCGGATTGACTTCGATGAAATTCGGCTTGCCGTTGGCGTCGCAACGAATATCGACGCGGCCGCCGTCGCGACAGCGCAAGCAACGCCAGGCGGCCAGTGCCACTTCGTTGGCGGCCCCGGCTTCCTTTCCTTCGGCCTCAATGATTTTCACGCGCCATTCCGTCTTGTTCTTGTAGCCGTAGCCGGGGCCATCGGAATTGACCGTGGTGATGATTTCCGACGCGCCCAGCACTTTCGCGTCGTCGCCCGTGCCGGTGATGCCGACCGTGAACTCGCGGCCCGAGAGATAGGTCTCGACCAGCACCGGCTCTTTGAAGCGGGCGAGCAGATCGAGCGCCACGGCTTTCATCTGCTTGCCATTGCTCACGCGCGATTTCCTGCCCACGCCCTTGCCCGAACCTTCAGCCACCGGCTTCACGAACAGCGGATAGGGCAATTTCACCTCGCCCATATCGGCCTTGGTCTCGATCACCGCGAAGTCGGGCGTGGCGATGCCATGATCGCGCACGATGCGCTTGGCCCAGGCCTTGTCGAGTGTGACCGCGAGCGTCAGCGCATCGGAAAACACGTACGGAATGTCATAGGCGTCGAGCAGCGCGGGGGCCTGGGCCTCGCGCGCGTAGCCGTGCAAGCCCTCGCAAATATTGAAGACCGCGTCCCAACGCTCGCCCGTAACCAGTGCCTGCGTCAGCGCCTTGATGTTGCCGATGCGGACCGGTTCGTGACCCAAGCCAGCCAGCGCGCCGCAGACGGCCACGATGGCAGTCTCGGGATCGAACTCGGCCGCGTCCTCCGGGCTCATGCCTTGGGCCAGGTAGTCCTCACGCCGGTCGAATGTCACGCCGATACGCATGCCTATTCCGCCGCCAACGCCTTCTGCCGCTTCTTGTCTTTGCCCAGCGTGCCCTTGGGATCGGGGTAGCGGTACACCTTGCCCTCGAAATTGCGGAGCAGCAGGTCAGGGCCGTCGCGCCCCACGACGAAATCGGGCGCCAGCTGGATCTTGCCGCCGCCGCCAGGCGCATCCACCGCGAAAATCGGCGTGGCATAGCCCGTGGTAAAGCCTCGGAGCGCATTGATGATCTCGAGCCCTTTCTCAACCGTCGTGCGGAAATGGCCGGAACCGGCAATGGGATCGCACTGAAAGAGGTAATAGGGCCTGATGCGGCGCTTCAGCATGCCCTGCATCAGCGTCTTCATCACTTCGCAATCGTCATTGACGCCCTTGAGCAGCACGGTCTGTCCGCCCAACGGGATACCCGCATCGGCCAGTCGCGCCGTTGATTCGGTCACCTCAGGCGTGAGCTCGGTGGGATGCAGAATGTGCAGGCTCATCCATAGCGGATGATGCTTCTTCAGCATCTTCACCAGATCTTTGGTGACACGCTGCGGCAACACGATCGGCACCTTGGTGCCGATGCGCACGAACTCGACATGCTTCATCTCGCGCAGCCGCGTCAGCAGGTAATCCAGCTTGTCGTCGCCGATGGTGAGCGGATCGCCGCCCGAGAGCAGCACATCGCGGACTTCGGTGTGGTCCTCGATATAGGCCAGCGCCTTGTCCCATTGGCGCACCGAGAACTGATATTCGCCGCCAGGATTGCCGACCATGCGCGAGCGCGTGCAATAGCGGCAATAGGTCGAACATGTGCCCGTGGTGAGGAACAGCACGCGGTCGGGATAGCGGTGCACGAGGCCAGGCGCCACCGTATCGTGGTCCTCGCCCAGGGGATCGTTCTCTTCGCCCGGCAACCGCACGTATTCGTCGCGCACCATGATGTGCGTGCGCCTGAGGCCATCAATGGAATCTTCGAGATCCATGATGCTGGCGTAATAGGGCGTGATGCCGACGGGCAGCGAGCCCGTATGCATCTGCACGGCGGCGCGTTCGTCTTCCGAAAGTTTGAAGATGCGCTCCAGTTCGGCTGCATTGCGGATACGCGCGCGCATCTGCCAGCGCCAGTCATTCCATTCGGCCGTCGTCGTGCCGGGATAGAAGCGCTTGTAGAAGGCGCGCGTGGACGCACTTACTGGAAAGCGGAGAGCCGCCTTCCGCTCTGGCAATCTGTTTCTCTCTGCTTCGCCATCTGCTTGATGAACTGAGCCGGAGACAGCTGCCGGCTTGAGGCGATCGCGCCTCTGGGCGGGGTGCAACTCGCGCCCACGCCACAGATGAAGGTTCATAGTCCTCTCATCGATACGCCCGACACGGGCAGCCCCCAAGACGAACCCATCAATAGGTCCATCGGTCCCGAACGATAATTAGAAGCATGACGGAGGCCGTCAAGAGAAAAAGAGCGAAGAGGGTCGATAAGGGACGACGATGAAGGTCATCGTCGCGGCATCGATTCATCCCTCTTCGATACATCGGAGCCATAGCCCTCGGCTTCATAGAGATGGGTCGTTCGCTTCTTCCCGCCCCCGAGGTCGGCGTTGAAATCCCCAATGCGTAGCGAGTGTTTGAAGGTGGCGAGCACGTGCGATGCGTCGGTCTTGTCGGTGATGAGAAGCACACGGCCCGAGGTCGCTGGGGTGAGGGGCGAGGTCATCTCGAAATGATTTGAGACTTGTTCATCACGATTCCACATCAGGATGGGGATATCGCGGGGGCGTGCGTAGTAGAGGAGCGAGGCCATGAGGCTGCGATTGTCGGTGACGATCGCCTGATAGCGGCCCTTGGAAGCTTCATAGACGACAGCTGCGCCCAGGCCGCGCCACCCCAGCAGTCTCTTGTAAGCATTGGCGAATCCCGCTTGGGCTGCGAGTGAGGGCGAGGCAGCGAAGGCCATGATGGCGATCATCACGAGGACATTGAAGGCGACCGATGCCTTGAGGACGAGACCTCTCACGAAGGGCATGAGGGCGTGGACCACAAGGGGGGTCGCCGCGATGTATGCGGCCGCTGCCCAGTTGGCGTTGGCATCGGCGATTGCCGCCTGGCAGACGATGATGACGAGTGCAGGCAACGAGAAGCAGAGGAGGATGCGTGAGTTGGCCTCGCGGTCCTGCCCCCTCATCACGCGCCAGAGAGCATAGAGATAGCCCCCCATCATCACGGGGCCGAAGACCCCGAACTGCCCCAGCAGGAATTCGAAAGGGCCCATCAGATGCAGCGACCCCCGGGCCCAATCGGCGTTGTTAGCCGTATGGGTCACCGTGGCGAAGCCATGATGGAGGTTCCAGACGAGGTTGGGGTGGAAGACGAAGAAGGCGATGAGGGCCATCAGCCCCCCTCGCCAGCTCAGAATCAGCCGACGCGATTCGGGGACGATGAGTGTCGTCAGTGCCACACCAAGGACGAAATAGAGCATGGCGTATTTGGAGAGGAGGCCGAGGCCGATGGCGACGCCGCAAAGCGCGGCCCAACCATAGCTCGCACGGCCCTTGCTGCGCATCGCCTTGAGGAAGGCAAGCAGCGCCACGGCCCAGAAGAACAGTAGCGGCACATCCGTTGAGATCAGCCCCGACGAATACGAGACGCCCGGCGTCGTGATGTAAACGATGGCGGTCCACAAGCCGGCGCGCGTGTCGTAGAGCAGTTTCCCGATCGCATAGAGCACGAGCGCGGTGGCGCCGTGCAGCAGTGGTGAACCGATGCGGATGCAGGCCTCGCCATCGCCGCAAATGGATGTCGTTGCCCTGATCAGCCAGGCGATAAACGGCGGCTTGGAGAAATAGCCCCAGTCGAGAGCAAGCGACCACGACCAATACTGCGCCTCGTCCGGGTAAAGATTGAGCGGGCTGACGATCAGCACCGCGATACGCGCGAGCGTGATTGCGCCAACGATTGCAGCCGCAATCCAAAACGCGCGCTTGTCGTTCATGGCTGCGCTCCTGGTGTGACACGATAGATCGTCACATGGGCGGCACGGCCACGGGAGTAATCAATCCCGTCGACGTCTTCCAGCGCTTCCGCGGATGTGCCGTTCGCGTGCACGCGATCGAGAAATTTTGGCTGCTGTTTACGTTCGATGAGGGCGATACCCTTCGTCACTGGCTCCGCTTCCCGCCAACGCGCAATGTGCGTTTTCGTGCCCAAGAGGAAAATCAGGCTGGGTTCGCTGTAGCCGCTGATTGTCACTGGGGGATCGCCTGGTTGGGCGTGGCGCAGGGCGGCTTCGTACAGCCGCGGGCTAAGCCAGAGCTGCTGCAGGCGCGGCACAGTGCCCAAACCGGCAGATGTATAGAGAACGAGCGCCGCTACAGTGGCGAGCAGCATTGCTTCGACGCGAGCATGGCGCAGCGCGAGAACAAGCGCGCCGATCACACCGATAACTCCCACAGCCGCAGCCGCGTGCAGCCATACAGTACTGCCATAGCCGAAATGGTTAGGTGCGAATGCCACCAGCCAGGCATAGAACAGGCCAACAATCAAGAACACTGCGATCGAGGCGAACCAGGCGATCCTTTCGGATCTCGCGTTGGGACCGGGCTCGCGCATGAGCCAGAGCGCGGACAGCAGCGCCAGTGCAGGTAACGCCGGCAAGATGTAATGAGGGAGTTTGGTGGGCGCGATCTCGAAGGCGAGCCAGACGACAGCCGCCCAAACAAGCAGAAAGCGCACGGCCGGTTCGGCGCGGCGGCGGACACTGGCGACGATCCCCGGCACAAGGAGCAGCGTCGCCGGCCAGAACGTGAATGCGGCCAGCGCCAGATGATAGCCGGGCGGGCCGCCATGCGTTTCCTCGCCGCCCATCAGCTTGCCGGCAAAATCTTTCTCAAGCGAGGTGGAAAAAAATGTCCAATGACTTTCCACGCCGATGGCGATGAACCACGGCAGGGCGATGGCGAGCACGACAGGAATGCCGGCCAAGGGCCGCACGTGGCCGAACCAGCGCCATTGGCGATCCCATAGCGAGACGACAATGACGGTTGCACCTGCGACGAGAAGGATCACCGGCCCTTTGACGAGAAGGCCGATGGCGAGTGCACCCCACCCAGCAAGTGCGAGCGCTGGAGATGGCGCGGCCATGCCCGATCGCGCACTCAAGTACGCCCGCATCAATACGCCCTGCGTTGCCACAATGGTTGCAAGCAGCACGGCATCGGTCTTGGCGATTTTCGCTTCGCTCGCAAGCAGTACCGTCACAGCAAGAAGTGCGGCGCCTGCGAACGCAGTCTCTTTAGTGGTAAAACTTCGCGCGGCCCAATAGGTCAACGCCACCGCCGCGAATGCACCGATTAGTGACGGCAGACGGTAAGGCCAGATGTCGTTGCGCGCGCCCTCGCCGAACACGGCGGCCGCCACCGCCTGCATCCAGTAAATTCCTGCTGGCTTGTTGTAGCGCGGCGTGTCGCCAAACCTGATGTCGACGTAATTGCCGCTCTCGATCATTTGCTTGGAAGCTTGAGCAAAACGGCTCTCGTCGCGGTCGAGCGGCGGTAAAGTGAAGAATCCCGGCAACCACGCGACAAAGCAAAGCAGGAAGAGAATGGCTAACGGGCGCCTGGCCGCGCGCGCGAGAATGTCCTTGCCCATAAGCGCACAGTCGCCTATTCGCCCCAGCTATTGAAAGGGGCATGCCGCCTGTATAAGGCGGGCGCCCGCGCCAGGAGCCCCTGTGTCAGACAGACCCATAGAGGTATCCGTCGTCGTCCCCGTGAAGGATGAGGCCGAGAATGTCGGCCCGCTCGCGCGCGAGATCGCAGCCGCCATGCGGGGCGAGCCTGCGCACGAGATCATCTTCGTAGACGACGGCTCGACAGATGGCACCGCCGAGGCACTGCTCAAACTTAAACACGAGATCCCCGTGCTGCGCGTGCTCAGCCACGCGCGCAATGCTGGGCAGAGCCGCGCTATCCGCACCGGCGTGCGTGCGGCGCGCGGGCCAATCGTGATCACCCTCGATGGCGATGGCCAGAATGATCCGGCCGACATTGCAAAAGTGCTCGATCCCATGCGTAAGGGGCCGCCGACGCTTGGCATGGTTTCGGGCGAGCGTGCGAAACGGCACGACAATTTCATCCGCAGGCTTTCATCGCGCGTCGGCAATGGCGTGCGTCGCGCCCTACTGAAAGACAAAGCGCGCGATGTCGGCTGCAGCCTGAAGGCGTTCCGCCGCGAGGCCTATCTGGCGCTCCCCTTCTTCGATCATCTGCACCGCTTTGTCATCGCGCTGATGCTGCGCGAGGGCTATGACGTGCAGTTCATGGACGTGTCGCATCGTCCGCGCACCAAGGGTGTTTCCAAATACAATCTGCGCAACCGGCTGTTTGTCGGGATCAGCGATCTTTGTGGCGTGCTATGGCTGAAGCGGCGCTTTCGTGCGCCTGTCGAGTCGAAGGAACTCCCATGAGCTATCTGACGCACTGGTATCTCTACGCCATGCAACATCCCGTCGATACGGTATGGACGGGCATCGGTTTCCTCGGGCAAGCCGTATTCGGCGTGCGCTTCCTCATCCAGTGGCTGAAAAGCGAACAGGAAGGGCGTAGCGTTATTCCGATCGCATTCTGGTATTGCAGCCTGATCGGCGGCGCGATCAGCCTTGCCTATGTCATCCACCTGGAAAGCTGGCCGCTTCTTGTCGGCCAGGGAGCGCCGCTCGCGATCTACGCGCGCAATCTTTATTTGATCTATCGCGAGCGGGCGCGCGCACGCGTGGTCGCTCAGTGGCCACAGACGCCACCGGTTTAACCATGCGCGGCCTGCACGCCGCAGTTTTGCCGCATTGTGCTACACTGATGGCTTGGGAGCATTAACCGTAAGCCGGAGAGCGCCATGCTTAGGTCGTTTCCGCTGATCATCCTGTCGATCATCATCTACAATGTGCTCGTGTTCGGCGCGCCTTCGTTCCTAGGCGCGGACTACATGGGCGTGGACGAGCTTCTCTCGCGCCACGTCAGCTTCACCATGTTCTCGGGTGAGGAATGGAATTTCAGCCTTGGCGACTTCCTGGTCGTGCTGACGCTTATGCTGCTGTTCGTCGAAGTGGTGAAGGCCACGCGTACGAGCGCGATCGAGGTCATCAATCACGGCCTCTCGACGCTCGTTTTCATTGTCGCGCTCGTGGAATTCATCACGCTCAAGAATTTCGCCACCAGCACGTTCTTCCTGATTTCGGCGATGGCCGTGTTCGACGTGGTGGCGGGCTTCACCATCTCGATCGTGGCGGCCAAGCGCGACCTTGGCGTCGCCGGCGGTCTGATCGGCACCAACTGATCGTTTCGGCCTGAAAAAAACGGCGCGCTCCTCACCGGGCGCGCCGTTTTGTTTTAGAGCCCGCAGTGCTCGGAGACGGCACGCAAAAGCGCGGATGGATTGTTCGTATATAGTGCGGCAAGCGCGCAGCGCACGGAGCCGCCGCCCTGCTCTACTGCGCTGAAGTCGGGGTGCACAATCCGGTGGCCATAGTGTTTTTCCAGACGTGCAAGCTGATCTCTGGTCAAACTTCTGTGGGCGCGATCCGACATGGCGAGCACAAGTTCGCCTTTCGCGTTGCTTAGCTCAAATCCATTGCCGGCGAATTCGTTCACCTGGGTTTCCGTGAGCCGGATCAGTTCGCGATCTTCGGCCAGCTTCCGGGCAATGGCTTCGCGTTGACCCTTGGTGATGACATCGACGCAGGCGACGGCAACGCGCTCGCCCAAATACATCATGACATTGGTGTGGTAGATCGGCTTGCCGCTCGGACCAATCGTATCAAAAACGATGGTGTCGTATCCGAGCCTGCCGGCCGCCAGACGCACGAGTTCTTCGCTGGTACGCTGCGAGCGCGCGGCGTAGATGCGCTTAAGCTTGCGATCGAACACCAAACTGCCTGTGGCTTCGAGATATTTCCCCTGCGCCTCGTAGGGCGAAAGGTCGAGCACTTCGTCGTAATGCTGGTTGAGCGCGGCGAGCACATCAGCGCGGCGTTCCTTGCGCCGTGTTTCCCAGCGCAGCGGATAGATAATGGCAAGCGAACGCCCGCGCGCATCGTCATGCGTCGAGAACCAGTTGTTGAGAAACAATTCGTCCGGAAGATCCGGATCCCTGCCCTCCAGCACAACAGTCTTGATGCCCCGCCCCGCCAGCGCGTCGCACAGCGCCCTATGCTCGCGCTGTGCTTCCGCAGCCACGTCGTCTTCACTATCGACGACTACATAGGCGTTGTCGGCGGCCGTCTGCAGGTTGGGCCGGAAACGGCTCGGGCTGATCAGCATGACGAGCGGCGGCGCGTGGACCATGCGCTACGCCGCCTGAGCTTTGCGCTTGCGCCAGAGCGCATAAACCAGGCCCGCGACGCCGCCGAGCACGAATCCCAGTGGCCCTGTGATGAAAATTCCCAGCAGTGGTCCCTGGTTCGCGTCCGGTGCAAAAATGAGCGGCCCGAAGAAGCCTACGCAGAAGCCGATTGCGCCCAATACCAGCGCCCAAGTTACGGCGGTCGCCAGCACGCCATGCTCGGCCGCACCGGTCTTCCGCCACGCCCACCAAGCGGCGGCTGTGGCCGCGGCCAACGCGCCCCCCATCATGAGCCAAGGCATATTGTCGGGGATCACTTGCGCGAATATCACCCAGAACGAAAAGAAATAGACCGCCAGAAACACGACGGCCGCCACGATGGCTTTCACGACGATGCGCATTGCCTTCCCCGATGCGCCGATCCGGAGGTGATAACATACGCCCATGGCGCATGTGTTGATACCTCATCCTGGCTCCGGCGGCGGCGCCGTGGCGCGCATAGAAGCCGACGTGACGCGCAATGGCGATGCCCTGGCAATCCGTTATGTCGTCACGGGCCGGATCACCGATCTGATTTTGCCGCACACGACGATGCCCGCACGAACGGACGAGCTGTGGCGCCACACATGTTTCGAGGCGTTCATCGGCGCCGAGCGAGACGACATGTATTACGAGTTCAATTTTTCGCCTTCGGCCCGGTGGACGGCGTATCGGTTCAGCGGTTACCGCGATGGGATGGCCGTGGCTGATATCCCCCCGCCTCGCATTCGAATGCAATCGAACGGCAAGTCCTGTGAGTTGACCGTTGATTCGAGTTTGGTGGGTTTGAGCCTACCCAAGTCCGCGTGGAGGCTTGGCCTTTCGGCTGTCATCGAAGAGACGAGCGGCCGCAAATCGTATTGGGCGCTCAAGCACCCGCCGGGCGACCCCGACTTTCATCATTCCGTTTGCTTTGCGCTTTCACTTCCAGCAGCGTGACGGCCATGGAATTCGGGATCGATCGCCTGCTTGCCGAGCCCACGTTGCGCGCGCCGCTCAAGGGCAAGCGCGTAGGCCTGCTCGCCCATCCCGCGTCGGTCACCAGGGATCTCACCCATTCGTTGGATGCGCTCACGGCATCCGGCGACATCAAACTCACGGCTGCTTTCGGCCCGCAGCACGGCCTGCGCGGCGACAAGCAGGACAACATGGTCGAGTCGTCCGACTTCAAGGACCCCGTGCACGGCATCCCCGTGTTCAGCCTCTATGGCGAAGTGCGGCGGCCGACGGATGCGATGATGGACAGTTGCGACGTGATCCTCGTCGATCTGCAGGATCTCGGCTGCCGCATCTATACGTTCGTCACCACGCTGCTCTATATGCTCGAAGCCGCGGCCAAGCAGCGCAAAACGGTTTGGGTGCTGGATCGTCCCAATCCCGTGGGCCGGCCAGCGGAAGGCCTGCGGCTGCGCAAGGGCTGGGAGAGTTTTGTCGGCGCGGGCGCGCTACCCATGCGTCACGGGCTGACGCTCGGCGAGCTCGGTTCGTGGTTCGTCGCCACGTTCAAGCTCGACGTCGATTACCGCGTCATCGAAATGAAGCGCTGGCAGCCCGACGCGGCGCCCGGCTTCGGTTGGCCGCTCGAAGAACGCACCTGGATAAACCCAAGCCCGAACGCACCCAATCTCTGGATGGCGCGCGCTTATGCTGGAACAGTAATGGTCGAAGGCACGACGCTGTCCGAAGGCCGCGGCACGACGCGCCCGCTGGAACTGTTCGGCGCGCCCGACATCGATGCGCGCAAAATCATTGCTGAGATGCAGCGCCTCGCACCGCAATGGCTTAAGGGATGCCGCCTGCGCGATTGCTGGTTCGAGCCGACGTTTCACAAACACGCCGGCAAACTCTGCAATGGCATTCAGATTCACACTGGGAGTTTCTACGACCCAGCCGCATTCAAGCCATGGCGGCTTCAGGCGCTCGCCTTTAAGGCGATCCGCAAACTCTATTCCGGTTATCCGCTGTGGCGCGATTTCGATTACGAGTACGAACGCGGCAAGCAGGCGATCGACGTCATCAACGGCGGGCCCGCCCTGCGCGAATGGGTGGACGATCCGACGGCGTCACCACAGGACCTCGATGCTATGGCCGGTGCTGACGAAAAAGCCTGGCTCAGCGAACGTCAGGCGTATCTGCGCTACTGAGGTGATGGGCTGTCCATATAGGAAATGTTGACCTAACCCGTTCGTGCGTCCACGATTATCGGAATACGCGCCTGAACGGAGAGCCTGTCATGGGCCGCCTTTCCCGCAGAGACATCATCAAATTGGCTGGCGGAGCAGCGCTTGTTGGCGCTGACGGCATGCCGTTACCGGGTTACGCCCAATCCGGCAAAGGCTTGAACGCGTTCGACCACGCTGTGGTCTTGATGCTCGAGAATCGTTCCTTCGACAACATGCTCGGCAATCTCTATGGGCTCGGTGCCGCGCCGCGCAGCCAGCATTTTGAGGGGGTCGCGGGCAGGAATTTGTCCAATCCGATTCCGCCCGATGCCACCGATGCCAACCGCGGGGTGGTGCCGGTTTGGTCGGGAACCGTGATGGACAATCCGAATCCCGATCCGGGCGAGGAATATCCCCACGTCAGTACGCAACTTTTCGGCACCGTAATTCCAGCAGCCAATCGAAACTTGGCGGCGACAGAAATGTCCGCGCCGTTCAACACCCCCGACCCTGTGCCCGCCGTTCCGCCGATGAACGGCTTCGTTGTCGACTACATCAACAATTTCGTTAGGACCGAAGGACGCCCTCCGTCCTACGACGAATACAGCGTCATTATGCAGTGCTATCAACCCGACGCCGTGCCCGTGATTAGCGCCTTGGCACGTGAATTTGCCGTCTGCGATCATTGGTTCTGCGAGGTCCCCAGCCAGACCTTCACCAACCGCTCATTCATGAATGCGGCGAGCTCAACTGGCGCCGTGATCAACTACCCCTACGCGCACTGGGTGAATGACAATAACGCGGAGACCATCTTCGAGCGCATCGGGGCCGCTGGTCTCTCTTGGAAAATCTATTTCGACGAAGAGGATGTGTTTCCCTTAACCGTGCTCATTCATTATCCCCGCCTGCGAAATTTCGTGAAGACCAACGTCTTCACCATGCGTCACTTTTTCCAGGACGCGAAAAATGGAACGCTTCCCAACTACGCCTTCATAGAGCCGCGCCTGTTCGTGAATCACAATGACATGCATCCGCCGGTTCGGATTGCCGGGCACACGCAGCGCTCAAGCATTCTCGCGGGTGAACTGCTGATCAAGAATATTTATGATGCTATCCGGCTATCGAATAGCGAGACCGGTAGCAACTTCGGCAATACTTTGCTTGCGATCACGTTCGATGAGCATGGCGGCTGTTACGATCACGTGCCGCCGCCGGCCGCGGCACCCCCCGAGGCGGAAAAACCTGCCGGCCAGTTCGACTTCAGATTCGATCGCCAAGGGGTTCGTGTGCCCGCCCTGCTGATTTCAGCGTATATTGAGTCAGGTACGATCATCGACACGAATTTGTCCCATACGTCGCTTATTAAGACATTTTCGGACAAATGGAGTTTGGGTCATTTGACCGGGCGCGACCGGGTGGCGACGAATTTGAGTGCGGCGTTCATCCGTTCGATTCCGCGCAGCCCGGACCAATGGCCAACGGTTACGCTGCGCACTATGCCTGCCGATCTCGCACTGGAGAGCGACAGCGATCACCCACTGAACGAACTCCAGCGCGCTGTGCTCGGCCTCGCTGTCGCGCTTGGTGGGGACGCACTGCTTAAGCCGGGCGAAATCGTGACTGTGATCGAAGCGATTCAGCGTATGAAAAAGGAACTTAGATTGCAGGAAGCGGACGCCAAGAAGTAGCTGGGTCGACGACATCGCAAGACCTCGATGCGATTGCGACGCCTGATGAAAAGGCCTGGCCCAGCGAACGTCAGGCGTATCTGCGCTACTGAGTGGCGGACAGAGTGGGATTCGAACCCACGAAACGGTTTCCCGTTTACACGCTTTCCAAGCGTGCGCCTTCAGCCGCTCGGCCATCTGTCCAACTTCATGCGCTCAAGGCGCACGCACTTTAAATAAACCGGCTCGCAAAGCGAGCCGCGGCACCTTCGGCCGCTCGGCCATCTGTCCAACTTCATGCGCTCAAGGCGCACGCACTTTAAATAAACCGGCTCGCAAAGCGAGCCGTGCGCCTTCAGCCGCTCGGCCGTCTGTCCACGCCAAGTCCGTGTAAAGGCGCACGCTGTTGAATTCAATCGGCTCGGCTTAGGCGCGCCGCGGCCCCTTCGGCCGCTTGGGCTTCAGTAAAGGGCGCGACTATGGCCAGGCGCACTCGAGCGGCAAGCAGGCTCAGGCGAAGATGTGAACGGGCTCTGCCAATTTTGCGCGCAACCGCACCACCGCGCGCGTGCCGCGGCCGACCTGGCTTTCGAGCCGGATGTCGCCACCGTGCAGTTCGACAAGCCGGCGAGAAATGGTGAGCCCAAGCCCCGTGCCTTCGTAGCGGCGGGACGTTCCCGAATCCAGTTGCCGGAAGGGTTCGAACACCGTTTCGAGGTGCTCTTTCGAAATTCCTATGCCCGTGTCCGTCACCGCGATTTCCACCAGATGGCCGCTCGCTACGACACGGAGTTTGACCTCGCCGCCGGCCGTCGTGAATTTCACCGCATTCGAGAACAGGTTTAGGAAGATCTGCTTCAGCGCGCGCTTGTCAGCCTCCAGGATGGTGCTGGTAAGACTATCAATGCCCGCCAGCGTGACACCGTTCTTCTCGGCCATGGGACGGACGAGAGCCACGCAATCATGGATCAGCTCACGGACATCCACCGGTTCGATGTCTAAATTGTAATTGCCTGCTTCGATCTTGGACAAATCCAGGATGTCGCAAATGAGAGCGAGCAGATGGCGCCCGCTGTCATGCGCAAGCCCCGCGTATTCGCGGTACTTCTCCCAGGCTTTGGGATCATCGCCAAGGGCGCAGTCGCGAATGATTTCCGAAAAGCCCAGAATGGCGTTGAGCGGTGTGCGCAGCTCGTGACTCATCATGGCAAGGAATTGCGATTTGAGCTGATTGGCCGATTCAGCTGCCTCCTTGGCGGCAGTCACCTCCGCCTCATGTTGCTTACGCTCGGAGATGTCGCGGGCGATCATCAGATGCCGCGGGCCCTCTTCGGCCTCGAAACTAGCGAACGAATACTCGACTGGGAACGTCCGGCCGTCGATAGAGCGGCCGCTGGCTTCGCTCGAATGCGCCGCATCAAGCGAAATCGGCCACCCCTCCCGATCCAACACCAACATCGAAACGTTCAGACCCGACAACGCCCGGTCATGCCCCCCAAACATTCCTTCGGCGGCAAGATTGGTGGATTCAACTTCGCCGCACGATTTCAGGATCAGCACGGCGTCCGGCACATTGCCGACAACCGCCGAGAGGATCGTCGCATGCCGCTCGCGCGCCTTGGCGTTGGCGGCTTTCAATTCTTCTTCGGTCAGTTGTGCCGCCCGGTAGTTGAGGCGACGCTCACGGTCGAACTCGTCGTAGGTGCGATTGATCACCGCCAGCATGGCCGCGAGGTCAAGCCCGTTGTTCGCACCCGAAAGCGCGAGCGAACGCACCTGACGCTCGAGGAGCTTATGCATGCGGCGCTTCGCAGATCGTTGTGATCGTCATTGTTTGGTTATGCAGTTCGGTGAACCCCGTCGCCGCATGGGGCGAGACCTCGCCATAGGAGTAGAACCCCGCAAGCTTCGCTTCCGGGCCCAGCACGTCGCTTACGGCCTCGACTTCCTCGCCTGTGCGCTGGCCCAAAAGCAGTTTGCGGCCGATGCAGCTCACCAATATGCCAAGGCGATCTCCCGCTGTCAGATGCGTGCTGTTCTCTTTTGTCTGCTGCGCGGCTGTGGCGGCGCCCTCGATGAGGTTGTCGAAATTCCCGCGCATGAGACGCGCGCAATAGCCAGTGGGCACGTCGCCGGCGAAGATCATGGCCCTTTTGTCCGTATCAATGCCGACAACCGTGCGCACGATAGCCTTGTCGGGCTGTCCAGCCGGATAAACCTGCAACGGGAAAAGCAGCGCGCTGCCGGGAAGCGCCGCTGCGTCGTCACCCAGATAGCGGACGTAAAGATCGAGCGCGGGCTTGCCATCCAGCTCATACAGGACGTTGTTGTCGGCGCGCGTGATGTGGCGTTCGGGGCCAAAAATATCCCAACCGCCATATGAGCCGTGACGCACCTGGATGGCGTCGCCGTAAAAGCCGATCGCGGCAACCTTGCCGGGTTCCCCCGGCCGGTTGATGCCGACATAGGTCTGTTTGAAGCGAGGACCGTCTCCCGCGAGGCCGCCCGTCAGCACGACGTTTTCGCCCACTTTCGCACGTATACCGCGAATGAGTTCGCTGCCATTCACCTGCGTGCCGTCCGACAGCAGGAACATGGCGGCGAGATCCTCGCGCGCGAGTTGTGCGGCAAGTTTTTCACCTACAGCGTAGGAGTTTCCGCATGCCGCCACGTCTGCTTCTGCGGCGCGGACCTCCGTCGAATCGAATTTGATGGCAGTGACGGAAAGCGAATCGTCGAAGACGTCGCGGCCGTGAATTTCGCCGCCGGTGCTGCAGGAAACGATCAAAGCTTCGGGATAGCGGCCGCGTATCTGCTTCCACAGCACATCGTCGCGCACCGCGTCCGTACCTCCAAAAACGAGCACCAGCGACGCCGGCAACCGGGACGACAAATCAAAAAAATCCCAGCCCGAATCGTGTCTCCACAGATGTTGTTGTGTGCGCATGAGTCCCCCTGTCCGCAAATCTGGAGGCGGCTCTCCACGCGCCAAGGTAGTGGGGAATACTTAATCCGCCGTTTAGGATTGCCGCGAGCGCGCGGTTACGAAAGGGTTACGCGGTGCCGAGTTTGTGCCTGGTAAGGCGCTCGTAATAGGGCTGCGCCTCGTCCGCGATTTTCCGCAAGCGGCCCGTAAGTGGCACACGCTTCTTTTCGGGCGGCGGCGCGAAGCCCGTGGAGCGCTCGACATTGGCGTACCAATAAGGCGCCCAGATGCCGTCGCTTTCGCGCCGGCCAGGCGGCCAGTTCAGCATCTTTTCCGTGAAGGGAATGCCGAGCTCCCCGCACAGCGCGGCCAGTACGGCTCTTGGATTCTCCAGCACGTCGCGAGAGTCGATGACCGGCGGCGAGCGGCCAAGGCGCTGTGCCTCGCGGTCGAACAATTCCACCTGGCGCACGATACCGATGTCGGAAAGCGTCACGCCCTCGATCTTTTCGAAATACGAGGCCACGACCTTCTCGGGATCGCGGATCAGGAAGGCGTTGCGGCAGTGTTTGATCCAGTCGAAGCCGATGGGCTCGATCATGTGGTGCAACATCTGCTTCGAATAGTAGATCGGCTTGCCGCCTGACACGGAGCCGAGGAGGCCATTCACCACCTCGCGCCAATCGGTGGGTAACGCCTTCAGCACTTCTTCGCGATAGGGATGATCGGTACGGCTCGTGATGGAAAGAAAATGCGCGTAGAACGGCTCGTCGATCACCGCCGTGTCGCCGCGGTTCTCGAAGCTCCGCATCATCGCGGTCGAGATATTGCGCGGTCCCGACCACATGGCGATGCGGATGGGCTCGCTCATGCGCGCGCGTCCATGTCTTTCAGTTCGTCGTAAAGCGCGCGCAATTTTTGCGTTATGAGCCCGGGTAATTTCTCGCGCAGGCGGCGGCCGTCGATCTCACGCACCGGCGTCACGCCGCCGAAGGTGCCGGTGACGAAGGCCTCATCGGCCGCGCGTGCGCCGTCGAGCGGGAAATCACCCAACTTGATCGGAATTCCGTGCTGGTGGGCGAGCTGGATAACGTGCCCGCGCGTAATTCCATTGAAGCAGAACTCACCCGTGGAGGTGCGAAGCTCTCCATTCTTAACCCAGAAGAAGTTCGTCGCATTGCAGCTCGACACATTGCCGTGGAGATCGAGCATCAGCGCCTCGTCGGCGCCCGCCGCAATCGCCTGGTTGAGCGCCATAATCAGCGCCAGCCGGCTGTGCGAATTGATCCGCATGTCGAACATGTTGGATGGCGTGCAGCGAATGGATGAGGTGGCGAGTTTAAGCCCTTTCGTCATGATTTCGGGGCTTGGTTGCTTGTATTCGGCGGTGATGACGATGGTGGCGGGGCCAATGGTCCCGCGTGGGTCTTGGTTCGGTGTTTTTTTTAAGCCCCGCGTCACCATCAAGCGGAGATGCGCTCCGTCGACCATTTTGTTGGCTTCAACGGTCTGACTGAGCGCGGCCATCAATTGCGCGCGCGTCTTACCGATGTCGAGCGCGATGGCCTTGGCGCCCTCGAACAAGCGATCGATATGGGCATCGAGAAAAACCAGCCTGCCCTTGTGCAGACGGATGCCTTCCCACACGCCGTCGCCCAGCACGAAGCCTGCGTCGAAGACGGAAACCTTGGCCTCGGCGCGCGGGATCAGCGCGCCGTTGACATGGACGAGCGCGTTCTCGTTGCGCGGATCGGCGGCGTAATCCTGGCTTCCTGGCATGAGCTAAATATGTATCGCGTGGCCGAGCGCGCGCAATGCGGCCTCGTGGAAGGCTTCGCCCAGCGTCGGGTGGACGTGGATAGTGCCGGCGATGTCTTCCAGCACCGCGCCCATTTCGATTGCCGCGCTGAACTCGTTCGATAGCTCGGCCACGTGCGCGCCCACGGCCTGAATGCCTAGAACCACGTGATCGGACTTCCGCGCCAACACCCGCACGAAGCCGCCGTCGTCGCCCGCACCCATACTGAGCGCGCGGCCATTGGCGGCGAAGGGGAACATGGCGGTGACGATGTCGTCGCTTTTTGCGACTTCGTCTGTGGGCAAGAGGCCAGCGCTCACAATCTCGGGCTCCGTGAAGCAGACCACGGGAATGCAGCGGGGATCGAATCTGCGGCGGTGGCCCGCGATGATCTCGGCCACCATTTCGCCCTGCGTCGCCGCCTTGTGCTCCAGCATCGGCTCGCCGACCAGATCGCCGATGGCCCAGACGTTCTTCATCGAGGTGCGGCACTCGTCGTCCACCTTGACGAAGCGATTGCCGGTTTCCTTGGCCATATCGACCGCCATATTTTCCAAACCCCAACCTTCCGTATTCGGCTTGCGCCCGACGGTGACGAGAATTTTGTCGGCGGGAAGCTTGATCGTCTTGCCGTCTTTGGTTTCCACCACGAGCGCGTTCTTTTCCAAGCCTTTTGCTTTTGCGCCGAGATGCAGCGTGACGCCGTTCTTCTCCAGCCATTTGCGCACGGGATCGGAGAGCTGTGTATCGTAGAGGGCCAAGATGCGGTCGAGAGCCTCAACCACGGTGACTTCGGCGCCCAGCTTGCGAAAGGCGATGCCGAGTTCCAGGCCGATATAGCCCGCGCCAACGACGACAAGTTTTTGCGGCACCTTGTCCAGCAACAGCGCCTCGGTCGACGAAATCACATCGCCACCGAATTTGAGGAACGGCAATTCCACCGGCACCGAACCATTGGCGAGGATGACGTGCTCAGCCGTAATGGTGATGTCGCCGTCTTTCGTCTTCACCGAGCAGGTCTTGCCGTCGGAGAATTTCGCCCAGCCACTGGCCACGCGCACTTTGGCGCGCTTCAAGAGAGCCGTGACGCCATTGTTGAGCTTGTCGACGATGGTTTCTTTCCAGCGCACCGTATCGGCGAAATTCACCGCGGGCGCCGCTTTCAGCGAAATGCCGTGCATGCCCTTCGCGCTTACGTGCGCCATACTTTCGAATTCGCCCGCAACATGAATGATCGCCTTCGACGGAATGCAGCCGCGGATCAGGCAGGTGCCGCCGAGCCGGTCGGCCTCGACCAGCGTTGTCTCGATGCCGAGTTGGCCCGCGCGGATCGCCGCCACATAGCCGCCCGGCCCGCCGCCCACGATCAGAAGTTTGGTCTTGATGGAGTCAGCCATCCATCGCCTCGTTTCCTCCCCCGTTTACGGGGGAGGTGTCGAGCGAAGCGAGACGGAGAGGGGATTGGGCTGACATCCCCCTCTCCACCGCTACGCGGTCCCCCTCCCCCGTAAACGGGGGAGGAAAAGCTAGGGCTGAGGCCATGACCGAGAACATCTAATCCATAAATAGCGTGGCGGGATGTTCGAGCAGCGCCTTCACGCGCTGGATGAATTCGGCCGCGTCGTAGCCGTCCACCACGCGGTGATCGAAGCAGGACGAGAGATTCATCATCCTGCGGATGGCGATATGGCCGTCATACACGGCCGGGCGTTCGACGATGGCGTTGGGCCCGATGATCGCCACCTCCGGATAATTGATGATGGGCGTAGAGGCGACGCCGCCAAGCGCACCCAGACTGGTGATGGTGATAGTGGAGCCAATGAGATCATCGCGCGCGGCCTTGCCGTCACGGGTGAGCTGCGCGAGCCGCGCGACCTCCGAAGCGGCGGTCCACAAATCCATCGCTTCGGCGTTGCGGATCACGGGTACGATGAGACCGTTCGGAGTCTGCGTGGCGATGCCGATATGCACGCCGCTGAACCTCGTAACCACGCCCTGCTCGTCGTCGAAGCGCGCATTGATTTGCGGATAATCCGGCAGCACATGGCACAGCGTGCGCATCAGGAACGGCAGCACGGTCAGCTTGGGCTGCTCGGGGCGCCTGTTCGCGTTGAGATGCTGGCGAAGCGACTCCAATTCCGTCATGTCCACTTCTTCGACATAAGCGAAATGCGGGATGTGGCGTTTGGCTTCCTGCATGCGCTCAGCGATCTTGCGGCGAAGCCCGATGATCTTGATTTCTTCCTGGCCTTCGCGCTTGGCGAACCCGCGCGCGGTGGCAGCAGCGGCCGCTCGGCCGCCTGACGCGACGTAACTATCCAGATCTTCGTGCGTGACGCGGCCCGCGGGGCCGCTGCCCGGTACGAATTGCAATTCGACGCCCAGTTCATGCGCGCGATTGCGTACGGCGGGCGACGCCATCGGCATGTCGCCGAACTTGCTGGTGGTGACTGCAGGGACAGCTGGCCCCCTCCGCGGCGCTTCGCGCCGCACCTCCCCTAGAGGGGGAGGATAAGATTTGTTTTCATGCCCCCCCTTTGGAGGAGCTGTCCGCGCAGCGGACTGAGGGGACTGCACAGGCTTCGGCGCTTCCATTTTCGGCGCGGGCTTTGGCGCCGACGCGTGCGCGGCACCGGCCTTCGCGTTGCCCGCGCCCTCGACTTCGAATTCGGCCAATGGCGCGCCGACCGTCGCCTTCTCGCCGGGGCTGCCGTGCAACGACACCACCTTGCCCGCGACCGGCGAGGTCATCTCCACCGTCGCCTTGTCGGTCATCACGTCGACGAGGTGCTGATCTTCCGCGACCTTGTCGCCGATCTTGACGTGCCAGGCCACGATCTCGGCTTCAGCCGTGCCTTCGCCCACATCGGGCAGTTTGAAAACGAAATGTCCCATGGCCAAGACCTTTATCCGCCCTCGATGGCGCGCCGCATCGCCTCGGCGACTCGCGCTGGATTTGGAAAATAGTCCCATTCGAAGGCGTGCGGATAGGGAATGTCGTAGCCGGTCACGCGCTCGATCGGCGCTTCCAGATGATAGAAGCAATGCTCCTGCACCAGCGCGGCGAGCTCGGCGCCGAAACCGCAGGTGCGCGTGGCTTCGTGGACGATGACGCAGCGCCCGGTCTTCTTGACCGAGGCGACAATGGTTTCGATGTCGAGCGGCACGAGGCTCCGCAGGTCGATCACTTCGGCATCGATACCGTTTTCTTCCGCCGCATTGACCGCCACATGCACCATGGTGCCGTAGGCCAGCACGGTGACGGCGTTGCCTGCACGCACCACATTCGCCTTGCCCAACGGCACTACATAGTGCCCTTCGGGCACGGCGCTGGCTGGATGTTTCGACCACGCGATCACCGGGCGGTCGTGATGGCCGTCGAAGGGGCCGTTATAGATGCGCTTGGGCTCGAGGAAGATCACCGGATCGTCGTCTTCAATGGACGCTATGAGCAAACCTTTTGCGTCATAAGGCGTGGACGGCATCACGGTCTTGAGCCCGCAAACATGCGCAAACAGCGATTCCGGGCTTTGACTATGCGTCTGGCCGCCGAAAATACCGCCGCCGCAGGGCGTGCGCACGGTCATGGGCACGAAAAATTCACCGGCGGAGCGATAGCGGATGCGCGCGGCTTCCGAAACCAGCTGGTCGAAGCCGGGGTAGATGTAGTCCGCGAATTGCACTTCCACCACCGGGCGCAGGCCGTATGCCGCCATGCCGATGGCGGTGGCGACGATGCCGCCTTCGCTGATGGGCGAGTCGAAACAGCGCGTGACACCGTATTTCCGCTGCAAGCCATCGGTGACGCGGAACACACCGCCGAAATAGCCCACATCCTCGCCAAAGGTCAGCACATTGGGATCCTTCGCCATTGTCACATCGAGGGCGGAGTTCAGTGCCTGGATCATGTTCAGCGTTGCCATCAGACACCCGTTTCCTGGCGCTGGCGGCGGATGTTCCACGGCTGATCTTTATAGACATCTTCGAACATGGTTTTTAGATTGGGTTTCTCGCCCGCCTTCAGCGTGCCGATGGCTTCCGCTTCTTTGTTCGCCGCCGCCACCTGTTCGACGGCTTCCTTCTCGGCTGCGTGATGCTTTTCCTGCGACCATTCTTTCAGCGCGATCAGATGATCCTTTAGCCGCGCGATCGGGTCGCCCAGCGGCCATGCACGGCCTTCATCGGCTGGGCGGTAACGCGCGGGATCATCGCTGGTGGAATGGCCTTCGGCGCGATAGGTGAAATGTTCGATCACGGTGGCACCGTGATTGGCGCGCGCGCGCGCCGCCGCCCACTGGCTCACCGCATAGACCGCAAGAAAATCGTTGCCATCAACACGCAAAGACGCGAGGCCGTAGCCCAATCCACGATCCGCGAACGTCGCCTCGTCGCCGCCGGCGATGCCCGCAAAGGTCGAGATCGCCCACTGATTGTTGACGATGTTGAGGATGACGGGCGCACGATACACAGCGGCAAAGGTCAGCGCGGAATGGAAATCGCCTTCGGCGGTGGCGCCTTCGCCGATCCACGCGCTGGCGATGCGGTCGTCGCCCTTGTAGGCCGACGCCATCGCCCAGCCCACCGCTTGCGGAAATTGCGTGGCAAGATTGCCTGAGATCGTGAACATGCCGTATTCGCGCGCGGAATACATGCAGGGCAACTGACGCCCCCTCATCGGATCGCGCGCATTGGAATAGACTTGGCACATCATGTCGAGCAGCGGATAACCGCGCGCGATCAGGATCCCCTGCTGGCGATACGACGGAAAACACATATCGTCGCGTTCGAGCGCATAGGCCTGCCCGATGCAGGTGGCCTCCTCGCCGGTGCACTTCATATAGAACGAGGTCTTGCCCTGGCGCTGCGCCTTGAACATGCGGTCGTCGAGCGCCCGCGTGAGGATCATATGTTTGAGCGCACGGCGGAGCGTGTCCGCGTCGAGCTTCGGATTCCACGGGCCGACCGCTTTGTGGTGATCGTCGAGCACACGGATGATGGTTTCGCTCAAGTCGCGGATCTCGTGCGCGCTGACGCCGATATCGGGACGGCGCTGCTGGCCCGCCAGCGGAATATGAAGCGCGCTGAAATCGGGCCTGTCGCCCGGCCGGCACTTCGGCTGAGGCACGTGCAGCGATAACGGCTGCCGATTCTTGCGGGGCTTGTCGTCTGACTTATCGTTCAAGGGGGGAGGCTCCGATTGGGCCGGAGACTAGAGGATTAGGCCACGGGGACATAGTACGGACAGGAATGTCCTAAGCGCTGGTTCCCAAAGGCAGATTGTTGTTTTTGGACGTGCCAGTTTGCCCAAACATTTCATGCAACGTCATCCCGGCCAAGCGCTGCTACGCAGCGCGCGAGCCGGGACCCACGGAGCCGCTGATAAGTGGGTCCCGGATAGCCGCTGACGCGGCTTCCGGGATGACGTGAAGGTGAGCGCTATCGCCGAATTTCGTCACGGCTGGAGCTTGGCACAACTGCCTATCGCATCCGAAGTAGCGCATCACAAGAAGAATGGAAATATCGCGTCTGCTGTATGGAGGCGGGAACGGCTACGCCAATATCGCGAATGGCGGCCATCAAATCTTTTTTGAATTCAGCATCAACCTCAAAGCAGAATGCATTGTTCAAGTTGTCGAATTTTAATATTGGCAAACCGGATGATATAATCCCGCCTACCAACCTACCAAAAATCGCATCCATTTCTTGCTGGCGCTCGGATGCTTTTGGAAGCGCAGATCTCCACAAGTAGGCGACAGTATGGCTTAAATTGATCGTTCGATTATTCAACCGAATGACCCCACTGCACTGATCATACAATACTCTGGCATTGGCGTTTGTCAGCATCTTACGAGAAAGCACTGTATATCCAAACAAATGGCCTCGAAGACATACCCCTCCTTCATGAAGAATATATATTGTTGCAGTTTTTTTCGTCGCGACATTCACCGGACAAGTCATATGCATTTTGCCGTATTTTAAGACAGCCAGATTGCGATACACCTCGTTGTTCTGAGCCACCTGCACTGTTACGACGCAAGCCTTATCCGAATCTATTTTATCTGCGATGGATGCATAACAGTCTGGTAAGAGCCAGCCGTTGATAGCAGCGGCAACTAGGAGAGTTTTCATTTCCAAAAAACGCATTACAAAATATTCCCTAATAGACCGTGGAAATTTTTACAACTTCGGTTGGAGTTTCATTTCTGGTGTCTCAGCCTACCTACTGTGCGCCGCGGCGAGTGCCTGATCCATGTCGTTGTAGAGGTCGTCCGCGTCCTCGATGCCGACTGAGAGCCTGAGCAGATCGTGCGGCACCGGGGTGCCCGCGCCTTCCAGCGAAGCGCGATGCTCGATCAGGCTTTCGACGCTGCCCAATGACGTCGCGCGCTTCCAGATGTGAACATTCGCCGCCGTCTTCACCGCGGCAGCCTCGCCGCCACGCACGCGAATGGACATCATGCCGCCGAAGCCGCCTTTCATCTGCTTTTTGGCGACCGCGTGGCCGGGGAAATCCGGCAGGCCGGGATAGAGCACATGCGCGATATGCGGATGCTTGGCGAAACGCTCGGCCAGAGCTTGCGCGTTCGCCACTTGCGCGCGCACGCGTGGGTACAGCGTGCGCATGCCACGTGTCAGCAGCCACGCTTCGAAGCCGCCCAGTACGCCACCCACCTGCTTGCGCACCGTTTTGAGGCGCTCCCAGTAATCGTCCTCGACCTTGGCGATCAGCGCGCCGGCCAGCACATCGGAATGGCCGTTGAGATATTTGGTCGCCGAATGCATGACGATATCGGCGCCGAGTTCGAGCGGCCGCGTGAGCACGGGCGAGGCCGTGGTCGAATCCACGCCGAAATGCGCGCGCGCCTCGTGGGCGATTTTCGCCGCCTCGGCGATGTCGGTGATGTCCCACAACGGATTGGCCGGCGTCTCGGCCCACACCAGTTTTGTCTTGCCGGGCTTCATCGCGCGTTTGAGCGCATCGAGGTCGGTCATGTCGACAAGATCGACATTCAGCCCCCACTCCGTTGCCGAACTGGTCAGCCATTTGCGGAGTTCAAAATACAAAATCTTCGGCGCGACCACGTGATCGCCGGGTTTGAGCGCAAGGAAGCACGCCGTTGCCGCCGCCATGCCGGACGAAAACAGCATCGCGGCCGCGCCCTGCTCGAGCTCTTTCAGGACCGCTTCGGGTTGCAGGCACGCCGTATGGCTGGTGCGCGAATAGTTGCGATTGTCGACATAGCTGTTGTCGGGATTGCGGATATAGGTCGTCGATACCTGCACGCCAGGAACCAGCGCGCGCGTTTTCTCGTCGATCCAGCCCAGGCCCTGGGCCGCGACGGTTGCCGGTTTCATTCTCTGATCTTGGCTCTGATTATGGGTCTTGTCGAAGCTGGGCTTGTCATTCATCGAGCACCTGTATGCGCGAACCGATCAAGGCTTTTTGAAGTTCTTGGGAAACTTCGCCCACACGTCGTCGTAGTCGTGCTGCATCAGCGGCGTTTCCATTGCGTAGCGCGTGGGGCGCACCACCCAGCGCGTCTCGAACATGAAGGCCATGGTATCGGCCACCTTGTGCGGCTTGAGATCGGCCTTGGTCGCCTTCTCCCAGGTCTCGAGATCGGGGCCGTGACCCGACATGCAATTGTGCAGGCTGGCGCCACCGGGCGAAAAGCCTTCGGCCTTGGCGTCGTATTCGCCATGAATGAGGCCCATGAACTCGTTCATGGTGTTGCGATGGAACCAGGGCGGGCGGAAGGTGTGCTCGGCCACCAGCCAGCGCGGCGCGAACGCCACGAAGTCCACATTGGCGGTGCCCGGTAGTTCGCTCGGACTGGTGAGCACCGTGAAAATCGAAGGATCCGGATGGTCGAAGCTGATTGAGCCGATGACGTTGAACTTGCGCAAGTCATATTTGTAGGGCGCGTAATTGCCGTGCCAGGCCACGACGTCGAATGGCGAATGGTCGAAGGTTGTCGCCCACAGACGCCCCTGGAATTTCTGCACCACCTGCGTCGTGCGCTCGACATCTTCGTACCAAGCGAAGGGCGTAAGGAAGTCGCGCGGATTGGCCAGCCCGTTCGCGCCGATGGGGCCGAGATCGGGCAGTCGCAGCAGCGGTCCATAATTTTCGCAGATGTAGCCGCGCGCGGTTTTGTCCATCAGCTCGACGCGGAAACGAATGCCGCGCGGGATGACGACGATTTCTTGCGGCTCGGCCTCGATCACGCCCAGCTCGGTGACGAAGCGCACACGCCCCTGCTGCGGAACAATCAACAGTTCGCCGTCCGCGTTGTAGAAGACGCGGTCCACCATGGACTTGTTGGCCAAGTAGTAGTGAACGCCGACGCCCATAAAATGCGCGGCGTCGCCATTGCCGCCCATGGTCACGAGCCCATCGATGAAATCCGTTGGTTTGTCGGGAATGGCAGGCGGATCCCAGCGCAGTCGATTGGGTGTGGCCGGTACTTCATCGAACGGCCCGCTGCGCAATGCGCCTTGCGCATGCGGCTCGTAAGCCGGATGGTTCGCCGTGGGGCGCATGCGATAGAGCCATGAGCGGCGATTTTGCCCACGCGGCGCAGTAAACGCCGTTCCCGAAATCTGCTCCGCATAAAGGCCGAGCGGCGCCTTCTGCGGCGAGTTCTGGCCGACCGGCAGCGCACCGGCCACCGCCTCGGTCGCGAACTCGTTGCCGAAGCCGGAATTGTAGCCACGCGCCACGGCCTGCTCGCGCGGTTTCGCGGCACGCGCCGAAGATGGGGTAAGGGTCTCAGCCATGGGGTTGCAGCTTACACGGCAGCCCTTGATAAATAGCCCTACAAAAGGCCGCGGGCCAGCATTTTGGCCGGATTTGAGCCATTTGGCCGGGCTGTATATAAGAGCCGCCAACCCCATATAGACCCCCTGCGGGAGCAAACCCGCCTGCTCAGAAATGGAGAGTTCCTCATGACGCTCGCACTAGGCGACACCGCCCCAGATTTCACGGCCGAAACAACGGAAGGCCGCATCCGCTTCCACGATTGGATTGGCGACAAATGGGCCGTGCTGTTTTCGCACCCGAAAGATTTCACGCCCGTGTGCACGACCGAGCTTGGCTACATGGCCAAGATGAAGCCCGAATTCGACAAGCGGGGCGTGAAGATTGTCGGGCTTTCGGTGGACCCGATCGACAAACACAACGGCTGGGCGAAAGACATCGAAGAGACGCAAGGCCATGCGCCCAATTATCCGATGATCGGCGACTCCGATTACAACGTGTCGAAACTCTATGGCATGTTGCCCGCCGCCGTGTCCGGCGATCCCGCGAAGCGCACACCGGCCGACAATCAGACGGTGCGCAATGTGTTCATCATCGGGCCGGATAAGAAGGTCAAAACAATTCTCGTCTATCCGATGACGACAGGCCGCAACTTCGATGAGGTGCTGCGTATCATCGACTCGCTGCAGCTCACGGCGAAGCACAAAGTGGCCACACCGGTGAACTGGAAACAAGGCGGCGACGTGATCATCGCCGGTTCGGTCAGCAACGATGATGCGAAAAAAATCTGGCCCAACGGGTGGAAGGAACCCAAGCCCTATATCCGCATCGTTCCGCAACCGCGGTAAAGGCGATCAGACTCTCAGCACATGATTGTCAAAGGCGGCGGCTGCGCGGAAATGTGCAGCCGCCGTCAGCCCATTCTGGTCCGCCGTTAGTCGAACGACGTTGCCCAGACCTGAGGTTACCCAGAACACTGCCGCAGTTTTGTCGGATGTGAGCCCACAAGCATCCTGAAGCCACATACCGCCCAGCCAACGTCCGGTGGCTAAGCTCCACAACCCTATGAAACCGCCGCGCGGGCTGGTCGCCGCGACGTATCGGCCGCCCGCGTCAACCGCAACCGAGCCGATATAGCCCCGGAAGGCGTTCGGACTGTCCGCGGGCAAGGACAACAATGCCAGCCCGCGGCCAAGTTGAAGGATGCCGACTACGGGCCGCGGCTCGCTCAGTTCCTGATCCTGCATGGCGAAAGCGATCGTCTCGCCATCAGGGGCAAGCGCGAGATGACGCAGCGACAGCGAAGCGTATTCGCGTGCGAGTTTGTGCCGCTTGAGAAGCCGTCCCGACTTCGCATCCAGCTCGACGATGGAGCTTTCTATCGCGCCGGCATCCATCGGCGGATTGTGCACGTTCGGTTCGCGCAGCAGGCCGCCCAGCGCCACGACCAACCGCGAACCGTCGCCCGAATAGACGAGGTCATGCGGGCCGATGCCGCCGGCGTCCCAGCGTGCGCGCTCCAACCCAGTCACGCCGTCGCGGATGACGATCAAGCCGTTGCCCAACTCGCCATGGTACTCGCCCGTGGCGAACGTACGCATCGAGCTATGCGCCGCAGCGTGCCCGCCAAAGCGGTAGTCGCGGGCGGGCTCGAACAGACGAACCGACAACGAGTTCGCATCGGCGATGGCCGCAAAGACCCCGGGCTGGCGGCCGGCCAGCACGACGCGGCCACTGGGCAAGGAGGCGGGTGCATGACCACGCGCCGGCAGAGCGAAAGTCCTCAGATCCGTTGCTGTCCACAAGGCGCCGCCATCCACGCCATGCACGCGCGCGGCACTCATCAGCTGCGTGGGAGCTGCAGCAACCGCGGGCCAAACCGCCAGCGCCGCCGCGCCGGCCAGAAAGTCGCGCCTAGTCGCCATCGAGCGCATTGAAACCGAGATCGACGCTGAGGCCTGCGGGAAGGGTTTGACTAACGACAGCCAGCGCCGTTTTCACGCGGGCGCGCGCCACTTCAAGTTTGCGGCGCTGCTTCGGAGCGGCGGCCGCCGCGCCGATATCGGCAGGCAGCACGTCCGCCGCACCAATCGCGTTATTAAGCGCCTTGTCGAGTTTCGCCCGATCGGCGGGCCTGAGATCCTGCGCGAAGAGACTCGTCATCACGCGCGCGGCCTTAAGATTCAATTGGATATCGCGCGTGGAACGCCGGCTGCGCCAGGCCTCTGCCATTCTTGGTTTTGCGCTGGCCGCATCCTTGCCCAACACGTTGAGCAGCTTGGTATCGTCTATGAGCTGAAATACTCCGACCAGATCAGTGAGAAGGAGCCGCGCTGCTTCGTTCGCGTCCACGAACATGCCACGCCAGCTCTTGTTGGCAGCAATCGCGGCGCGCACGCCATTGGGCTCTTTCCATTCCTTCAACACATCGTGGGCGATGACATTGATGTTGCGGGCAATACCGTGTCCCACAGTGCAGTGGCTGACTTCGGTCTTTTCCTTATCGAACAGCAGGCGTTCCAGCGCGGGCAGGCCCTGCCCCGCCACGCTGTCATGCGCGAGTGTGGCGGGCTCAAGCGCCTTTGGGCCCTTCGAGGCTAACAAGCTTCTCAGCGCGCGCGCCGTCGCATCGTGCACTTCCGGCCAGTAGTAGAAACGCTCCTGCCGCAGGAAGAGCGCGACCGGCCCCGTCTTGACGATCCCCGCTTCCGCCCACGCATCGGCCGTTACATGGTAAGCCGCCACGAGCGCCCTGGTGTCTGCGCAAGACGCTGCCCAGGCCTGTTCCTGCGCGGCGGTCGCGCGTGCCAGCGCCTCGTATTTTGGAATGATGAACCGATCCGTGACACGCAACACGGCGTTTGAGGCATCAGCCGCGTGCGCCGCGCCAGGCAACGCGATGACAAGAACGGCCAAGAGAAGCTTGCGCATCAAAGACCTTCCACAAATTTGACGAGTTCCGCTTTGTCGCCGGGCGTCAAGGCATTGAAGCGCGCACGAGCGGCCGCCGCGTCGCCGCCGTGCCACTTTATCGCCTCGGCGACGTTGCGCGCGCGACCATCGTGCAACAATCCGCCGCGCGCCAATTTGTCCGCGAACTCCCAGAGCGGCGCCGTGCGCCATTCGTCGGACCTTGCTGCGCCCTCACCGATGCCGTCATCAAGGTCCGGACCCATCTGGTGCAACAAGAGATCGGTGTAGGCGGCAACGGATTTGCCATCGGCTGTTCTCAACGTTGCATGACATGCGTTGCATCCAACTTCATCGAACAAGGCTCGCCCCCGGGGAGCATCGCGCGGCTGCGGCGCAGCGAGCGCACGCAGATAGGCTACGATCAGATTGCGCAAGATGTCGGGTACTTCGACCGCGCCCCGCTTCGCGCCATGCGGTCCCGCGCGGCAAGATTTCTCGGCGGCGCTGCACTCGCCCCAGGGATCGGGAAATTGCGAGGTGGAGAGACCGATGTCGCGAGACAACGCGCTTCCCGCCTGACTGACAAGATCGGGCTGCACCGCCTTCCAGCCAAAGCGGCCGAGCCCGCCATTCTTCAGTTTAGCGGCACGACCGCTGAGGCCCACGCGCCTCTCTCGTTGGGCCTGAGCCAGAATCTCCTTTTCGGGAATTTGTTCGAGCAACCCGATGCCGAAGAGCGATGGCGCGCGGCGAAGGCCGCTAAAGGTCGACGGCGCGAGCGGGCCATAGTTCAGCGTGCCGCGCTCTATAATGGGCACCCGCAGGCCATCCGCCGAGCCCGCCCACACGAGACCGGGCGAGGCTTCGGGCAACTGTCCCGCCAGCGCCTTGGTCTGGAGCTGAAAGCCATAAATGGGATCGGGCTCACCGCGCGCGCCGCCAAGCCTGATGACGATCCCTTCGCCCACAGTCGGTTTAGGAAGAAGCAGTCCTGCACCGCCGCCCGCATGGCACGCAGCGCAGGAACGCGCGTCATAAATCGGGCCCAACCCGTCGTCGCTATACGTGGACGAAGGCGCGGCCACCCATTGGCGCTCAAAGAGCGCCTTGCCCATCTCGGCATCAAGCGGCGCCTCCAGCGTCGGCGATGCGAGCAGGCAAACGAGCAGAACGATTATGCCACGCGGAACCACGCCATCATGCCCGTGTCTTGATGTTCGATGATGTGACAATGAATCATCCAGTTGCCGGGATTGTCGGCGACGAAGGCGATGCGCACGCGCTCGTCCGGCATCACGAGCACAGTATCCGCCCAATGCACGGGGCGAGGGTATTTGTTGGCCGACAGCACTTTGAACGTGTGCCCATGCAGATGCATGGGATGGGGATGTGGCGTCGTGTTGAACAATTCGATCACCGCCGTCTGGCCGCGTTTGAATTGGATCAACGGCGGCGGCAGATGCCTGTGGCCGGTCACCGGCCAGGACTGGCCATCGATCGACCAGAACGACCGCTGCGCCAGGCACAGTGTGTCGGCAAGCGCAATGCGCGTGCCGTCGGGCAGCACGACGTCGGGCGCGGCGGCGTAGTCGGGTGCAGCGGCGCTCGTGCTGAGAGCAAGCGTGTGGAACTTGGCTCTGGAAAGGTCGGGTTCGGGTAATTTCGCACTATGCAGTGACGGCATGCGCTTTCGTTTCGCGGGTTCACGCGGAACGAAGGTCGCGAGCGTTACGGGCTCGGCCGCAAAATAATCGACGAGCCGCACCGGCCTTGCCGCCGGAGTGCGTATCGCCAGGTCTAGCCGCATGGCCGGGCCGAGCCGCCAGCTTTGCAGTGCGAAGGGCGGCACGGCGTGGCCATCGATGGCGATGACCATGGCGTGCGCGCCCTCGACGCCAAGCTCGGCGATGCGCGTCGAATCCGCATTGACCAGGCGCAAACGCACATTGGCTTCCGCCGGCACGTCGATAGCGGGCGATGCGTGCGCGTTGACCGTCCGCAGCGCACCGAAGGTGCCGGCGCGTGCGGCACCCGCGGGCGTCACGAAAGGAAGGAAGCTTCCATCGGGTGCAACGCGCCAATCCTTGATGATGCAAACCACGTCGCCGTCGAACGGCGCGGTCTCGTCACCTTCCACTACCAGAACGCCGGCAAGCCCGCGGCCGAGCTGCTCGCTCGTGTTGCAATGAGGGTGAAAAAGATAGGTGCCCGTATCGGGTGGGGCGAAGCGGTAAGTGAACTGTTCGCCGGGCTGCACCGGCTGCTGCGTGACATACGGAACGCCGTCCATGGCATTGGGAATCCGGAGCCCGTGCCAGTGTATGCTCGTATGTTCCTTCAGTGAATTTTTCAGCTCGACCGCAAGTTCCCGCTCGCGTGCGACACGCAACACGGGGAATGGCGCATCGTTGTAAATCCACGCGGGCGTGGGCCTCGTAGTCAGACGGAGAGGATAGTCGTTCGCGCGCAACTTCACGGCGTCCACTACCGCCGGACCGGCAAGCGCGGGCGACGCCAGCAGCGCTGCGCCGGTCGTCAGAACGTCGCGGCGGCTAAGGTTCATTTTGGCGTCGGGCTATCGAATTTCTCGGAACCCTGCAGCGCCACCTTGAGGCCGAGTGCCTGCATCACACCTTCCGTGGCGCGCGTCTGCGCCACCAGCGCATCGACAGCGTTCTGCACCATCGTGTTGCCAGCAAGATTGCTGTTACCGATCATTTGATCGTAGGACATGCGGCCACTGTCGGCGGTGCCTTTGATCAGCTTGATCTTGGTGAGTGCCGCCTCCATTGCGGCGTCGAGGCGTTTGGCGGCGGCTGCGTCCTTCGCCATCGCGTAATCGCGCAGCGAGGGATGGGCTTTGCCTCCATAGGAGCCGCGCCAGATCTCGATCATGCCAAGCTGATTGTAATAGTGAGAACTGTGCGTGTTGTCGGAGAAGCAATCCTGCTCCTCCTCGGGATCGTGCAGAATAAGGCCAAGCTTCATGCGCTCGCCCGCGAGCTCGCCATAGGACAGACTGCCGATGCCGATCAGCATGGTGGCAAGCCCGCCTTTGGCTGCCGTCGCGCGTGCTTTGCCGTGTGCGCCCCAATCGGCAACCATCTCGGCCAGATCGTCAACCAACAGACCTGTCACCGCCCTCAAATACGCGGCCCGGCGATCGCAATTGCCGTGCGTGCAATGTTTGAGATCGTAATCGGTCGCCGGCCGCTCGCCCGCGCCGGCATTCGTGCCATGCAAATCCTGGCCCCAAAGAAGAAATTCTATGGCGTGGTAGCCGATGGCGACATTTGTCTTGACCCCTTGCGCTTCTTCGAGTTCGCGCAGCAGCTTTTTGTCGATATGCGAGGCATCGATCACCTTGGCACCGACACGAATTCTGGGATGCGCGATGACATTCAATGTGTAGAGCGGATTCTCGTCCGACGTTGTCCCGTATAAGCTCGCCACGTAATCGATCAGACCTTCATCCAGCGGCCACGAGTTCACACGCGGCTCCCACGCATCCACCACGGGATTGCCAAAGCGGAATGCTTCGCTTTGCGAATAGGGCACGCGTGCCCGCTTCCATGCTTCGCGCGCGGCCATGAGTTTTTGCGGCGTGGGATCGGCAAGAAACGTATCGACGTCGCGCTGCAATGCCTTGGCGGCCGCCAGCACATCGCCATACATCGCCTGCGCCATGTCGCCGTAGTGGGCGAGAACAGTCTCGGGCGCGGGGGCCGCCGCTTCCGCCGCCCACGTGGCGCCTAACATCAGCGCGGCCGTCAAATACACGAATTGCCTAATCATTTCTTTTGTTTAAGCCCTCTTGCCGGCGCCCGGATTGCTCCAGATCAAGCGTATAATGAGAATGAATTGCAAAAGCAAAGGACTTCCTTCCCCCTTGTGGGGGAAGGTGTCCGGCGAAGCCGGACGGAAGGCGGGTGCAATCACCCCCCACCTAGCGCTTCGCGCCATCCTCCCCCACAAGGGGGGAGGAGTACGTGGGCATCGGACGGGAGACTCACGATGAAGCTCTACAATTATTTCCGCAGCGGCACATCGTATCGCACGCGCATCGTGCTGAACCTCAAGGGCCTCGCCTACGAATATGTGCCGGTGAGCCTTATCAAGGGCGAGCAGCACAGTGCCGCGTTCGACACGATCAATTCCATGCATGGCGTACCCGTGCTTGAGGTCGACGGCACGCACATCGCCCAATCGCCAGCTATCATCGAATATCTGGAGGAAACGCACCCTGCCCCACCGCTGCTGCCGAAAGATGCCGTAAAGCGCGCGCACGTTCGGGCGATGGCGGCCATCGTCGGCTGCGACATGCATCCACTCAACAATCTGCGGGTGATGAATTATCTGCGCGACGAATTCGGCCAGCACACGGATGGCCTGAACAAATGGGCCGCGCGCTGGCTGAAGGCGGGCTTCGATGCCATAGAGACGTTGCTACGCGCCGACAAAATGCGGAAAGGTTTCTGCTTCGGAAGCACGCCCACCATCGCCGATGCCTACTTGGTGCCGCAGATCTTCACGGCGCAGCGGCTCAAATTCGATCTCGCGCCCTACCCGGAAATCATGAAAGTCGTTGAACAATGCAACGCGATTCCGGCCTTCGCGGACGCACATCCATCAAAACAGCCCGATGCCGAGTGACATCCGTGCGGCGCGCCGCTAATTTGTTCTTGCCGTATCGACAGTTTGGTTAAAGCCCGTGGACGTCAAGCGAACGCGCGATATCTCCGAAGTGATCGAGACGCTCGACGCCATTTCATGGCAAGGGCCCGCCAGCACCAACATGCGCTCATCGGCTGTGGAAGCGCTGGAAAACGGCAAGGTGCTGTATTTCCCGCGTCTTGCCTTCGAGTTGTCGAAGATGGAGACGCGATTCCTCACGCCTGCAATCGCGGATGCCCGCGCCAAGAACGTGAGCTTCGATCCCAGGACCGGCAAGATGAAAGGCGCTATCGCCTCGGACGCCGATCTGGCGGCCGTCACCGAAATGATGCGGCGCTATTACGAATATGCGCGCAAACTGGTGGAGACGCTGCTGCCGCGTTATGCGCCGGCGCTTGAGGCCGGCCGCACCAGTTTCCGTCCCGTCGAGATCAAAGACCGCACCATCAGCGCGCGCAAGGACGACACGCGACTGCATATCGATGCCTTCCCCGCGACGCCCGTGGGCGATCGCCGCATCTTACGCGTCTTCACCAACGTCAATCCGGAGTCCAAGGGCCGTCATTGGCGATTGGGCGCGCCATTCGAAGAGATGGCGCGCGATTTCGTGGCCAAGCTGCCCAAGCAGGCGCCGGGCAGCGCATGGTTCCTCAAAACCACCGGCATGACGAAGGGCCGGCGCACGGCCTACGACCATATGATGCTGAATTTGCACGACACCATGAAAGCGGATGACGGCTATCAGGCGCGGGTCGTGCAGAATGAGTTCTCGTTTCCGCCAGGTTCGACATGGCTAGTTTTCACCGACATGACGTCGCATGCGGCTATGGGCGGGCAGCATTTGTTCGAGCAGACGTTCTACCTGCCGGTTCACGCGATGGAGAACGACAATAAGGCGCCGCTGCGCGTGCTGGAGCGGCTGGCGGCGCGGCCGCTGGTCTAGCCGCGCATCAGCTCGACGGGCACGCCGAACTCGCGCTTTGCCGGCTTGATCGCCAGTGCGGTCTTCACACTCGCCACGTTTTTCGCGGCCGTGAGCTTTTCCGTGATGAAAGTCTGAAATTCCGACAGATCGTGCGCCACGCACTTAAGCAGGAAATCCACTTCGCCCGAAAGCATGTAGCACTCGCGCACGATGGGCCAGGCGTTGATCTGTTCGATGAAAGCCTTGAGGTCTACTTCCGCCTGACTCGACAAACCGACGAAAGCGAATGCGGTCAGCTCGTAACCCAACATCTTCTCATCGAGATCGGCGTGGTAGCCGCGGAGGTAACCGGCCTTCTCAAGCGAGCGCACGCGACGCAGGCAGGGAGGCGCGGTAATCTTCACGCGCCGGGATAGGTCCACATTGGTGATGCGGCCATCTGCCTGAAGCTCGCTCAGGATCTGGCGGTCGATAGTGTCGAGGTTGACCCGCTTCATGGTTGGCGGCCTTCTGGAAACGGTGTGACAGAGGGGGCTTGCAGGCTCTAACTACTACTCCCAACCGGGTCCCGATTCAGCAATAAAACTTCAGCCGAACGCACGAAAATGACCAGGCGACCCAAGCGATATCCGAGGTTTTCGTTGAAATGCTGAGTTACAGATGAAGGCCTGGCTGCTGACCAATCGCATGATCGGCTTCGAGACGCAGACCTTAGGCGTAGCCGAGGCCATGGGGCTCGCACCCGAACTCAAAGGCGTCTCGGCACCCGCGCCGTGGCGTTGGCTCGCGCCATGGGGACCGGCCGCACCCGACAAAAGCATCGCGCCGCCCTGGCCAGACTTGCTGATCGCCTCGGGGCGGCAAGCCATTCCCTATGCCCGCATGATCCGCCGCCGCTCGCAAGGGAAGACATTTGTCGCTGTGCTGCAGGACCCGCGCGTGTCGCCCGCGAATTTCGATTTCGTTTGGGCGCCCAAACACGACCTGCTCGACGGACCCAACGTTCTCTCGACGCTGCTTTCGCCGCATCGGGTCACGCCGGAGCGCCTGGCGGAAGAGGCAAAGCGCATCGCTTCTGCGATCATGCATCTGCCGCATCCGCGCATCTGCGTGCTGCTTGGGGGAACCAATGCGGTTTATCGCTTCGATGAGGCAGCAGCCGGGCGCGTCGGGCGCATGCTGTCCGGTCTTGCCGATGAAACGGGCGGCGGGTTGATGATCACGCCATCGCGGCGCACGGGTGCGAGCGCCGAACGCATCATCGGTGCCGCTGTCCAGGACAAACCGCATGTGATGTGGAATGGTGCGGGCGATAATCCGTATTTTGGTTACCTTGGAAGTGCCGATACCGTGATCGTCAGCTGCGATTCCGTGAACATGGTTGGCGAAGCAATTGCAACTGGGAAGCCAGTGCACGTGATTGAACTGGAGGGAGGCTCCAGGCGCTTCCGACGTTTCCTCGACGCTGTTTACGCCGCGGGCTTGGCACGGCCTTTCTCGGGCCGCCTTGAAAGCTGGCCGTGCCGGCCCTTAAATGCTACCTGGGAAATAGCCGACGCCATCGCCCGCGCGATGAGCCTCAGGCGCGCCGCCAAGCAATGAATTTAACCATGGGATGGGCATGAGTTTGCTCGATTACGAAAAGCTTCGCGGCACGACGTTGAGGACGGATCCCTACGAATACATTGTGGTGCCGAATTTCGTCCGCGCGGAAGCTTTTACACGCGTGCTGGCCGATTTTCCGGCCACCAAGGGGGCCGGCTCATTTCCGCTGAGCGATCTCAAGATCAACGGTGCGACGAAACAACTGCTGGATGAATTGGATGGTCCGCAGTTCCGCACCGCTATCGAAGATAAGTTCGGCATCGATCTTTCCAGCCGCGCCACGATGTTCACCGTGCGCGGCTGGTGCAGCCGCGCACGCGACGGCAACATCCACACGGATTCGAAGTCCAAGATCATCACGGTGCTGCTCTATCTCAACCAGTCATGGGATGCGGATGGCGGGCGGCTGCGGATCCTGCGCTCGAAGAATCTCGATGATGTTGCCGAGGAAGTGCCGCCGGCGGACGGCACGCTGCTTGTCTTCAAACGCTCCGACAAATCGCTGCACGGCCATGAACGCTTCGAAGGCTTGCGCCGCGTCATCCAGATGAACTGGGTCACCGATGAAGAGGCGGCCGAGCGTCATCAGCGCCGCCATATATTTTCTGCGTTTCTGAAGCGGCTGAACCCGTTCGCCGCCGAAGCGATGTGAGCCGGATGGCGCTCCAGATCGAAACCTTCAAGAATGCGGACCTGGCCCAGGGCTGGCGCCCCGGCAACAACGCGGGTGGCGCCACGCTGTTCAAGGCGCTGGGCCATCCTCTGACAGCGCCGAAGGGGCGCGCGCTGATCGCGTCGCTGGCGAAAGCCGGTCCGGTCGCCATCTATGACCCGAGCGGCATAGTGGCCAACTTTCATGCCTATTACGATCTATCGAAGCTTCAGCTCGCCGGCTATTACGTCCAGCGCTTCGAGGATCTGGGCGGCACATTCCTGGGCCAGACCGCGAAGCCCGTTTCCGAGCTCGCACAATCGAACGCGCGCGCCATTCTGGTGCTTCTCTTCGATGCTGAGCGCACGCTGCTCCCCATCAGGCATCTGTTCCCGAAGGAAGCGCGCCTCGTCACGCTCGACGAGATCCGCCTGCCCGACGACATGCTGAGCGTTCCGGGCGATTACCTTAATCCCCTCAACTTCGCGACGAACTTCGCCCTGATGCGCGAGAGCAAAGGAGCTAACGGCAGCGGCCTGCACACGCGGGTGACTTCCGCGAATTACTGGGCGCAGATGGGCGCCAGCGACCCGGAATTGTGGCTCTGCCTGTTCGACGTCGATGGCGCCGAGCTCGCGCAATGGCGCGAGAAACTGCCTGCGCCCGGCGCGCCCTTCCGCATTGACAGCGAGGAGCTGCGCAGGCGGTTCGATCTCGGTGATTTCACCGGCTCGCTGTTTATTCATGCGCTGCGCGTCAAGGGCCACGACATCGTCAAATACGCGCTCGACATGTATGGCGAGGATGGGTTCGCGCTTTCCTGCAGCCACGACGCCAACGCCTGGCCCGCCGATTACTATGCCGGTATGCCGGCGGGCGACGCCGACGAGACGGTAACGCTGTTCGTGCAGAACTCGCACCCCATGCCGATCCCTAAGAAGGCCATCGGCTTCAACATTATGGGGGCACAAGACATCGCCTGGTACGAGCAGGACATCGCGCCCTTCGCTACGCGCGCCATCGATGTGGGTGCGTTGTTGCCGCACGCGAAATGGCCCGATCAGATCGAGATTGTGGCGGGACGCTATTTCGTGCGCCCGCGTTACGAGACGAAAAACAAACAGGGCCACCGGCGCATCGCCCACGCCAATGTCGAGCGCACGGACCTGAAACCCAATCCGCAGCTCGCCAAAATCGGCAGCGCGATGGGCAAGGGTTACATCATGCCGCTGCCGGTGCTGCCGCGTAGCGAGTTCAAATCGGTGATGCTCCCCACACCCATGACGCGCGAGCAGCACGAACTTCCCATCCGCGCCGAATTGATCGACGCGGGCGGCAAGACGGTTGCCACGAATTTCTTCGGTCGCATCCCGCGCCGCCAGAGCGTGGAAGTCGATATCGAGAAGTGGATCGCCGAGAAATCGCTCTCGCTTCCGTCAGGCTACGGCCATGTCGAGTTCCTTTACGACTTCCGCGACGGCGGCGAAGGCGATGGCTGGCTGCACGCGCTGGGCCGTTTCGAGCAGAAAGCCAGCGGCCATCGCGCCGAAACCATCTTCGGCGCGCACATCTATAATGTGCCGGTGATCTACAAGGACGAGCCGCAGTCCTACACCAACAAGCCACCCGGCCTGACGACGCGCCTGTTTCTGCGCTTGGGCGGCGAAGGT